>ERZ772875.769-NODE-769-length-34702-cov-5.935146_pt1 | contig 34702 bp, 17 predicted proteins | sample MGYA00580585_ERZ772875 | MGnify/ENA primary metagenome ERZ772875 (study PRJEB29015, sample SAMEA2737736) | human gut metagenome | biome: human gut; feature: human-associated habitat; material: faeces | place: China | collected 2012 ... | reverse complement strand
AAAGTTCAATGCCAGAGTTTTGCTGGCATGATCACTCAAGATTCCGAGAGATCATTGTTTATTGGCACATCATTTATATTGTAGTTTGCGAAATGCTCCGAAATATATTTCAAGTCTTTATTTGAGAGAGTATAACCTTCATATATTTTCTCCTGCCTGGTTGTAAAGATACTGAAACTGATTTCTACCCCCAACCGTTTCGATAATTTTATATAATCTAGCATTTGTTCTGCATTTTTATGATGCAGAGTCGGAAGTATGGATACTTTTAACCCTGATTCCTGCATCTGTTTAATATGAGATACAATTTTGTCAAAAATTCCTTCGTCTCTTAAATATGCATGACATTCCGAAGCGTGTGTATCCAAAGAAACTGCTATTGTATCTAAGTATGGGGCAAAATCGATGTAACTTTTCCTATCTCCAATAGTCCCATTTGTAATTAAAGTGATTCTCTCTATTCCACAGCTTTCTTTTGCATGCTTCACTAAATCAACAATATCTTTCCGGAATAATGGTTCTCCTCCTGATATAACAAGATTTTCCACCCCGACTGACCTCAGCTCATCCAGAATTCTCTTCATCTCTTCAGTAGAAAGGTCATCCTCTTTATTTCTTGCCTCATTATCTGAATAACATCCTAGACAATGCAAATTGCACTTATTGGTAACATGTATATATGCCGTCATTATAGTAGCTCGTTTCTTATCAAATGGACTGTCAGAAATAAATTCATTTTCCGCTAGAAATTGATATAACTCCTGATCTGTTAACGTCGGCATCGTTGCTTCAGATAATCGTTGGTACTGTTCCAAACCATCATTATCTACCCCGACCACTGCCCCATTTTCTGTATTAATAATCATGTGGATTCCCATGATATCGCATACAACATTATTTTTGTTCAGAAACATTTTCTTTTCTCCTCTCACGTAAAGCATTAATCAAAATGATAAAAACCATACTCAGCACAAAAATCATTATAAAAATATAAATATAAGATGAAACCCCATTGTTAATACTGATATCGGATACAGATAAGTTTGAGGATTTTGTCATTTTTTTTGAGTTTTCTATAATAGTTTCAATATAGCCCTGATTTTGTTTTTCCAATACATAAGCAAGAATCGCTATCACCACTCCTGAAACACCTGCCATAACCCCCTGCTGCTTTATATCCCTTAAATGAGTTTCGGCTATCAGACATGCTATTATCAAAGAAACAAACACACATGGAAGTAGAACCACTATTCCTAAAAAATGCAAAATATTCATCATCTGCATATGGTTTATGACATACATCACATCCAGTGCCAACAAAATGCCTGAAATAATTAATATACTCCTACCAATCTTCTTCATATCAATCCTCCTACTACAAAATCAGCATTATCAAATTATAGATGGTGTGTAACACTATTGTATATGCAATAGTGTCTGTTTTCACTGCAATACAACCAAACACTATACCCATCGGAAACCGTATTAGTAAATTTATTACGAAATTTTCACTTATATGTAAAATAAATGCAAACATAAATGCACTTGCAACAACCGCAATCCAGGTTTTATATCTTCTGCCCAATAATCCTAGAATAAGTTTCCTATAAGTAAATTCCTCTCCCAGACTGACTACAGTATAATGCAATATAATGACCAGCATCATAGGAACGGATTCAAACTTCTCCCAGTAGATCATAATATATAAAACTCCAAACCCAGTCAGGAACAAAATTGATTTCCACCTTTGAAACATTTTATTCGCAGTCCTGTTAATCTTTGTTTCAAAAATCCACTGGAACAATTTTGGAAGCAGGTAGAGAGAAATAACCGTTGGTAACGTCAACCCCACAAGCATGCTTCCTTCCATTGTTCTAATGTCGAAGAAACTAAAACATATCATCAGAAAGAGTAATATAAATGCAGAAATCACCGAAATAGTAAGTGCAATCAATAAAGCATATTTTCTTTTCCAAGACTCATCATTCATTTGATTGTTGTTCCTCTCTCAAGATGTATGTAGTATATCTAAAAATTCTTCGCTGTTTCTGTAATTGTAGTATTTGATATGAAAGAATGTCGTATTCGGTATAAAAATAGCTTCCGATTAAATTTCGGAAGCCTATAATCAACTATTTTCAATTGGAATTACAATCAATGCGTTGTACTGACCTTCCTCATAGCTAAAATCATAATGCCCTTTGAGTCGGTCAACACGCTCCTTGATACTGTTGATACCTATACCATATCGTTCTTTCCCCTTTTCTGACCTAATCAGTACATGGGTAAAATCCGTCAATACCTCGTTCGATGTATTCTGAATATTAAATATCAGCTTGTTACCATTATACTGTATCACAATATCAATTTTTCTTTCACTATCCTTATCCAGCCGAAACACAGCTTCTATTGCATTATCTAGCAGATTTCCTAAGATGGCACTGACATCCAAAACACTATTATCCTTAATCTCCAGATTACTGGGAATTTGAAGGCTAAGATTGTATGTGATGCCATGTTCTTTGATTTTTGTTATTTTAACATTTAATATAGAATCTACCGCCACACATCCGGTTAGTTCATCGTGGCAAAGAGCCTTTGTCTCCAGCAATGCATGAAGCTGTTCTTGGGCTGCCTGAACATCGTTCTTCCGAATACAAGAATCAATGGTAAGCAGGATGTTTTTCAAATCATGTCTCATTCTTGCCAATTCCTGTTGGTTCGTAATCCGCTCATGATAATAATGATTTTGTTCCTCAATCAATGAAAACCTGTGGATTTCATAGTTTTTCTTAGCAATCCTGTCATATATGACAATGTAACTCAGGTTGATTAGAATAAGGCATACGCAGCTTATAATCTTTAGCAGATAGGGCATATCTACCGAAACGTAAATAATAATCAGTGATGCCAACGGGATAATGGACAAAAGCAGATATTCTTTTTCTGTCAAGCCTTCACTGTTTTCTTCCCGAAAATACATCAATAATTTTATAATCGCAATAACAAAGAGACAAAACAGGATGTTAATCAGGAAATAAACAGCCATCCATTTTAAATACTCTGTCTGCTTATCCATCCCCTTTTCACCATTGAGTATCGAAAATGTGAGCTCGCACAGCGTCAGACTGAATGTGAACGACAAAACATGATAAATCTTCTTTTCAATCGAACCAAGCAAAGCTACCGACGTCATTATAAAAAGGAAAGTGAGTAACATTACAATCCGTGTCAATGTCTCCCCTGGCAAAAACTTGATTGCTAGCATATAGGAAAAAATGATTACTAGAAATAGTCTTTTCCAACGCCGAAATTCAAAAAATCCTGTAAAATATATATAAGCAGCAATACTTTGTAATATCGTGATTAAAATAACCAGAAAATAGAATAAAGTAATTTCAATTATGGACATATACCGACCTTTCTTTTTACGAAGAGACTATACACCTCTTTCACCGCTTTCTTCCTCCCCCGACTAATTGGAATCACCTCTCCTGTAGTTAGATGAATCTCCTCACTGGAAATGATGTAGACATAGTTTAAGTTTATTATTGTTCCCTGATTTACTTTAATGAAAACAAAAGGATTTAGCTGTTTTTCAACATCCTTTATCTTTGCATAAAATAAATTCCCCTGTTGTGCTTCTCTTGTGATTACTCGAAGCATACGTCCCTTCTCCGATACAATCGAAATAATTTTATCACAGTTCACTTGTATCTGTTCATTATTGCGCTTGAAAAATAAACTAGCATGATTATTCAGAATCTCATCTATAGCTGCGGAAAAAACCTGCTCAATCTTTTCATAATCAACCGGCTTTAACAGATACCTAAATGGAGATACCTCAAAGCTATCCATAGTGTACTTATCATAACTGGTCACATATATAATAAGCATACTACGGTCTTTGTTTCTAAGTTTACGAGCTGTCTCTATTCCATTCATTCCAGCCATCTCCATATCCAGAAACAAAATCTGCGGTTTTACCTCTTCTTCCTCTACCATACGTAGCATCTCTTCACCAGACTGGTACACGTCTATATCCACTGCAAGATTAATGTACTTTTTTGAAATTTTCAATAAATAGCTCTCCAAGGTTCCACAACAGCTTAATTCATCATCGCAAATTGCTACTTTCATCTTCTTTCCTCCTAGACACTTTTGATAGGTACTCTAGTATTATACAACAATTTCCCCAAAGTAAGCAATTTAATAGTAAGCTGTCTTTTTGCTTCTAAGAATGAAATTTTATCGTCTGTTTATGCGAGAAAACTTACTTTTTCTAGCAGTAGAAGTCTTACGGTGGTTCGGATAATGAGAGCAGAACTAAGTTATTTCACATGGCATTTTACCCTGCTTCCCGTGTTCCTCTTTATTATTCCTCTGGTTCTTATTACATCTATTGTACCTTTGGTTTGCTATAACAAGATGGCACAAAAACGGTGGTAGAACGGCTACGGATCTCTGAATAAAATACGTAATTGAGTAGGATGGAGTGATTAACTCCCATCCTCTCACACCGCCGTGCGTACCGTTGGCACACGGCGTTTTCAATAATTGATATGTACAGACTGATAGGCTGTAGCTAAATCATAAAAGCCACTTCGTATCAGTCTTTCTTTTGTTATTGCTCTCTTGACCGTCGTCAAGTTTGCATTAAACCAGTGTCCTTTCCGACTGTTTGCCGCCATATGTGCATAGTATTTTGGAATCCCCATCAATATCTCACAGTTTCTCAATCAGTTGCTGCTTTGTTAATATAATGTGCGGATTTTTTTATTAAAAAAACAACTAGTAAATGATCTTTTAAAATCATCTACCAGTTGTTCCATCTCCCCTTATCTTACACCCAAATCAGCTCCTCTCTCCGGCTTATCTTTTCCCTGCTTTTCTTGGATAATCTTCTTATTAATTTCAAGCCGTTCGTGAATGGATAGTTTTTTATCTTTTCCAGCTACCGCCTGCTTCTGCTGTGACGGTTTTCTATCTGCTTTTCCCGCATCCTTAACCACAGCATTTGTTTCGTTGCTTGCTCCTCGCTCATCTGCTCTTCCTTCATTTCTTTCTGCTATCTGCTGTTCTCTTCTCTCCTTTACTCCTTTTTCTTCCAGATTGCAAAAGCTCTGCAGATACGGAAGCACATGATTTTGCATATTCGTCAGATCTTCCATATACTTTTGGAACTCTTCGCTTCCTTTACCTTTCTGGTAATTGATCCAATACTCATCTGTAAGCTTCATTTCATTATCATACTTCAACTGACTCACAATACCACCATGTCCATTTCCAATATCCATTGACTTCTTGAAATGATGTAGCATCTGTTCACCTTTTTCCGCATAATATACCGTCACATATATCTTTGCAATCTTCGTAGGTTCCTCTGTCTTCGAATCATGTTTTGCATACCATTCTCTATCCATTTCTGCTATTTTCGCATCCAACTCAGACAACTTCTGACATCTTGGATTCATGAGGTTATTCTCTTCACAGAAGTTTACATACACCATTGGTTCCATATCCTTTGGAAGTTCTGGTTCATAGGCTTTCAGCCTTTCAATCAATACACCTGCATGTACAGACTGGTCACATTCTTCGTCTACTATATCCTTCAGATAAGAAATATAAGAATGTGTATTGCCACTCTGCAAATCCAGCATCACCTCTTGTACCGTATTTTCTCCAGGGTCCACATTATCTCGATACTCATACGGATCAAAAGCTTCTGCAATCTCATCCAGTGCCTCTGCCAGCTGTTCTGTGGTCATCTTCTCTGGATACATTGCTTCTCGGACATCTCGCATCGGAACGTACTTATATTCAGGTAATGCTTCGTGAATTTTCTCAATTCCTTCCCGTACCAGTGCAAGTTCTCCATAAAAGCGAACATCATCCATTAGATTTCCAAATACGGTATTTCCTTTTACGATTGCAAATTCGGCTTCATCATAATAACTGTCTTCCGGATCACGATAAATAATTCCCATTGAGCATCCCAGATACGCAGTTTCTGGATTCTCCCTATATTTTTCATAGACTGCAGCTATCTGATTAACATCGGTACTTTTTTCATAAGCCCCCATATCGTGAAACTCATCGCATTCGGTGGCAAAATATTCCAGATAAGGTTCTTTCTTCGGTGGCATATTATTAAGGACGTTATCAATCATGTTGTAATTTGCTTCTTCCAGTTCCTCCACCTTTGCCAAAGGCTTATATTCGCCCTGGCTTTTCTGAATCTCTGCCATTACAACCTCATCCATTTCTTCTATTTTTTCCATCAACTGATCATAATCCCCTCGAATGTGTTCTCCAGTCCAGCCTTCGTCTTCCAAAAGTTCCTCCGCCGCTTCTTCAATAGAAATTTCATCATTCTCATAAACGCCACCATCCATCAAGCGAAAATCTTCATCGTAAAAGGAATAATCATATCCTTCTTCTGTTCTCTGAATAGCAAAGTAACGTTCTCCTACCTCATATGCCAGTTCACTAAGAACCTGTTCTTCCAGATTCAGGAAAGAATCCAGCTGTTCAAAACTGATACTGTCTACAAAATGAGCAGTTACTTTTTCCCCGTCATTCAGAACTACGATATCACTGACCGACAGGGAATGCCCACGGAAGTCTTCCGGTCTATCAATGTTGAACCTTTCAAAAATATCATCCAGTGACATATTTCCCGATAATTCACCAACATAGACCAGCTTATAATCTTCTTTTTTTATCTGCATACCATGACTTTCAATAAAGCGCATATTCATAAATGCATAGTTTTCGCCCGGTGAATCATCCCGAATCTGATAAATTCCAAATGTCCCCCCTGTTCCTAACAACAGGTTTGCTTCTTTCAAAGACTGAATCTGTGGATATTTCTGCATTTCCCATTCCAGGTTACGGAAACGCTCCAATTCTGTCATAGACATCTGGTAATGCTCCGGTCCTCGTTCAATTTCCATGCGTTCCGTGACATACATCGGTGATGAAAAATTAGTGATCAGATAGATATCTGCTCCGGCATCGTATAATTTCAGTGCTTCTTCCTGCTCAATGACACTCATAGGCTCCTGAAATGCTCCTAAATTTTCTTCTGCATAATCTAGGTTGTTATCCTTTATCCGTTCCCACATCTGCGATTCCATCCCAAACAAACCGTCGTGTGCCTGTATCATTTCTTTACTCGCATATTCACCTTTACTGCCATCACTGCCAAGACAATAAATCTTAGAACCCATTCTGTGATAATCCAGGGCTGCTTCTTTTCTAAGTGGCACCATATCTTCTAGTGTATATCCATAGTCACGTAATTCCAGCTTACCTATGGTTGGATCTGGCAGTTCCTGAATATCCATTCTTGCGTCATCCAGCAAATCCTCTACACCTTCTTGATCTGCCTGGCTCACTGCATCTGCCAGATTTCTTACCAAAGTCCTAACTTTCTCTTCCTCGCCGATCAGATTCGCATATTCAAAAATCTGTTCTTTTACATCTGTTGGAAACTCTATATCTCTACACTCTGCCTGAGTGATCCGTTCCTGCGTATAATCTTGCATTTTCTGCATTTCTTTTCCTGTTATCATATTTCTCGCTATTCAAATTCCTCCTGTGTTCTAAAAAATGGCATAACCGGCAGAACCTTCTTCTACCAAATTATGCCATCTTTCCTATTTACTTATTCCAGACCGAAGTCCCGTTTTCTGTCTTCCTTGCCAGTTTCACTTTCCCACTGACTCTTTTCTTTATAAATCTGCAGTTTCTCATGGATAGAACCACGTGCTGGTCTTTCTTCTTTCTCATCTGATTCAGACATCTCTGCTTCTGCATCTTCCCGTTCATCCATATTGAGCAATGCATTTAACTCTGACAGTCGCTCCAGTTTCTGGTTCAACTCCTCTTCTTTTGGAAATGGCTTTCCCACTTCTTCTTTCGCATTTACCAGCTGTTCCTGTACGGTTCCCAGTTTCTCCTCAGCTTCTGCCATTTTTTGCGGATAGCTTTCCAATAGATTATTGATACGAGTGATATTTCCCAAAGCATCGGCTCCCAACCGAACTTTAGATACCGATTCATGCTTCATGGACAGGATAAACTCTTTGCTCCAGCTGTCGAATTGGATTCGCATATTAAATCCCTGATAACTGCCAATGTCCATAGCTGCATCAACAGACTTAATGTCTTTACAGACCGCTAGAAGTGCCGCTCCTGCTTCTTTCTTCTCTGTGAACACTTTGCCACTGATCTCCATAGCAAATTGCTCAGGATCTGCGACTTTATACTCAGAATAATGAGCGATATCTGCCTTATAGCTGTCTATGATCTCCGTCAGTTTTGCAATCTGTTGCGGAAAGTTCCTCGCAATATCATCTTCCAGGCAGTACTGGTTATTCATGTGGTTAGCTTTTAAAAGCTTTAATTTCGCCACATCCACATCCAATGCCATCTTCTCTTTTACTGCTGGATTTCCGGTTGCAAGTGCCTTGACCTCCGCATAGGAAAGTGCCGCTTCATCCACATCTTCACAACTTCTGACAGGTGCTTTGCTGGTCATAATCTGGGAAATGAATTTCTGCTTGTTCTCGATCAACTGCCACATATAGCTGTCGAATGTGGATTCTGTTACATACCGGAAAATCTGAACCTTTTTGTTATGATTTCCCTGACGGATAATACGCCCTTCTCTCTGTTCCAGATCAGACGGTTTCCAGCCAATATCCAGATGATGCAAAGCAATCAGACGATCCTGCACATTGGTTCCAGCTCCCATTTTTGCAGTCGAACCAATCAAAAAACGAACCTGTCCGGATTTTACTTTTCCAAACAGTTCCGTCTTTTTTGCTTCTGTATTTGCATCATGAATGAATGCAATCTCTTTTTCCGGCACTCCTTTTTCCATCAGCTTGCGTTTCAGGTCATCGTAGACGTTAAAACTGCCATCGCCTTTCGGTGTACTCAAATCACAGAAAATCAATTGTGCAGATTTCTGTGCTGCTGTGTCTTTCCAGATCTCATAGCTTTTCTCTGCACAGACTGATATTTTGCTTTCCGGATTGTCTGGCAATAATTCGTTCACCAAACGCTGATCCAAAGCTAATTTTCTTCCATCATTGGTGATTTTCAGCATATTATCAACCGAGGCATCTACCCCTACGCTTCTGACAACTTCTGCACGTTCCCCCAGACTTTCTACGATTTCTTTCTGCTGTTCCGTTGGTTTCAGCACCAATGTTTCATATTCTGCTTCCGGCACAGGAAGCTTTAACTGATCGGAAGTCTTGATATCTGCAATCTCCTTAAACATATTCATCAATTCCGGAATATTATAAAACCTTGCAAATCGGGATTTTGCACGATAACCAGTTCCTTCCGGTGCAAGCTCAATGCTCGTTACAACTTCTCCAAAGGTGGAGGCCCAGGAATCAAACAATCCAAGTCCCATGTTTTGTAATTTACTGTTCTGCAGATACCTCTGCATAACATATAATTCCGTCATGCTGTTGCTGATCGGTGTGCCCGTAGCAAAGGTAATGCCTTTTCCTCCGGTAATCTCATCCAGATACTGACATTTATTGAACATATCTGCGGATTTCTGTGCTTCGTTCTGTGCAATCCCGGCTACGTTTCTCATTTTTGTATAAAGAAACGCATTTTTATAGCTGTGTGCTTCATCTACATACAAGTGATCCACGCCCAGTTCTTCAAACGTAACTACCTGATCTTTTTTCTCTTTCTGATTCAGTTTCTCCAGCCTTGTCTGCAATGTTTTTCTTGTCTTTTCAATCTGTTTGACGGTATAACGTCCACCATCCTGTTCATACCTTGCACTCTGAATTGCCATTTCCAGATCGTCAATCTGCCTCTGAAGCATGGCTTCCTGCCTCTCATCAGAGATTGGAATACGCTCAAACTGGGAATGACCAATAATAACAGCATCGTAATTTCCCATAGCGATTCTGGCACAGAACTTCTTTCGATTTGCCGGTTCAAAATCCTTTTTCGTTGCTACCAGAATATTGGCACCCGGATATAACTGCAGGAATTCTGCTCCCCACTGCTCCGTCAAATGGTTTGGAACTACAAAGAGGTTTTTCTGAGATAATCCCAGACGTTTGCTCTCCATTGCCGCCGCTACCATTTCGTAAGTCTTCCCAGCTCCTACTACATGTGCCAGAAGCACATTATCACCGTATAGCTGATGTGCGACTGCATTTTTCTGATGCGGTCGAAGTTCTATTTCCGGATTCATTCCTGGGAAAGTCAGATGACTTCCATCGTATTCACGGGGACGGATACTATTGAAACGTTCATTGTACACGCTTACCAGTCTTTCTCTCCTCTGCTGATCCTTAAAAATCCAATCTTGGAATGCAGCCTTCAAAGCATCCTGCTTTTGTGATGCCAACATAGTTTCTTTTTTATTCAAAACTCGCACTTCATCCCCATTGTCATTTACGACTTTATCATAGATTCTAACATCTTTTAGATTCAAGGTATCTTCCAGAATCCGGTAGGCATTTGCTCTCTCCGTTCCATACGTTGCATAGGCAAACGCATTTCTTGGACTGTCGGCGTTCTTTCCTGTAATCCTCCACTCACCATTTACCTCAGAGAATTTTACCTGTATTTCCTTCTGCGCAAGATACCTCGGCGTATGAAGCAGTTCCACCATAAACTCCTGATAATCCGAAGGTTCAATCCAGGTAGCTCCAATACGCACTTCAATCTCCGATGCTTCCAGACCTCTCGGCTGAACTGCCTCCAATGCACGGACATTCGGTGTGAATTCTGGATGATTCTCTGCAAAAGTTCTCGCTGTATTTAATTTATCCCGGACGTTTCCAGACAGATATTCATCTCCGCTTTCCCACTGGTCTGTCAGTGGATTTTTGAAGATAACTCCAACCAGCTCTTCTGTGATTTTCTCTTCGCTCTTTCCGGTCAACTGTGCCATATATGGGAGATCTACTTTAGCCTTTTCATTTAGGGACAGAGCAAGTGCTTCTGTGGCTGTCTCCACACTTGTCACAGCGACCGCCTTTTTAATGGTTCGTTTGGTGAACATGTCCGCTTTCCGCTTCAATGTTCCATCTTCATTCAAGTCTTCCAGGGAACACAGCAGACAATAAGAAGAGTCATCAGAAAATGCCCGTTTGTTAGCATTACTTCCAATAACTCCATACTTTGCTGTGTAGGTATCATACACCTGATTCAGTTTTTCCTGCTGTTTCTGGATTTCTTCGTCTGTGACAAATTCTTCCATCTGCATGGCAATCAACTCACGAACGGTATCACGGATTGCAACCATACCTTTTACACGTTCTGCAGTGGCTGCAGGCATTTTCACCTGATTCATCAAAGAATTGACACGATAATATACCTGATCATCTACCACCGTATAGCTGTAATTTCGGACATTTGGATCTGCCGGAATACTCTCTGGCATCTCATCCAGTTCTGCCTCCACATCTACTGCCGCTACCATGCTTCCCTTGATGTGTTTTACAGCTTCTTGTAACTGTAATTCCAGATCAGCTCCTTCCATTGGAGCACAGGTTGTTTCCATACCATACGGACCGGACACTTCTTTCATCTCACCAAGAATCATTCCCGGATGCTGAACAAAATACTTGTTAATGGTAATCCCATTTGCATCACTCTCCAAATCTACCCAGTCTGGCATCTCTTTTGTGAAACTCTCACGCTTCTGAAAAAACAAAATATCCGTACTGACTTCTGTTCCTGCATTCGCTTTAAAAGCTGTGTTCGACAGTCGGATTGCCCCCAGCAGGTCTGCCCGCTCTGCCAAGTATTTCCGGACTTCTGGTGATGCCTTGTCCATGGTTCCCTTTGTTGTGATCAACGCAGCCACTCCACCTGGACGTAACTGATCTATCGTTTTGGCAAGAAAGTAATCATGAATCATGAAATTATAGCGGTCATATTGACGGTCAATGACCTTATATGCACCAAATGGCACATTTCCAATCGCCACGTCAAAGAAATCATTGGGATAATCCGTCTTCTCAAAGCCTTTGATCTGGATATTGGCATCTGGATAGAGAAGTTTAGCAATTCTGCCACTGATGCTGTCCAGTTCCACTCCATAGAGTTTGGACTGGTTTAGATTCTCTGGAAGCTTTCCAAAGAAGTTCCCGACTCCCATAGATGGCTCCAGGATATTTCCCTTTGTAACTCCCAGATTCTCCAACACCTGATACATACTTTCAATCACAATCGGCTGTGTATAATGAGCATTTAAGGTGGACGCTCTGGCGGCAGCATATTCTTCCGGTGTAAGGACGGTCTTTAATTCCAGATATTCTGTCTCCCATGCGGATTTTGTCTCATCAAATGCATCTGCAAGACCTCCCCAGCCGACGTACCTGGATAAGATTTCCTGTTCCTCTGGTGTCGCATTGCGGTTCTCATCCTCACATTTCTTTAACAGCTGGATAGCCATAATATTGGCTCGGAATTTCTCCTTCGGTGTTCCCTGCCCAAGTTCATCATCTGTGATACGGAAGTTCGTTGCTGGAATCGGTTCTGCTATTCCGTTAATCTCTTCCAATGATTCTTTTTCTTCCGATACCTCAATTTCTCCTGATAATTCTTTTTCTTTTTTATCATAATCTGTCCACACACGTTCAGAAATCGCAGTAAAATAGGAAGATTCTTCCTCCATGATTTCTTCCCTGATTTCCCGTAATTTATCTAAGGTATCAGCATTTACTGTTTTGTTGTGATAATGATAATAAAGTACTTCTTGTCCGAGTTTTACATCCAGACGTTCCAATTCTTGTGTTGACATTCGATTCCAAATATCATCTTTTTCCGTATGAATCGTGAAGCCTTCTCCATCATCATGATATTCTAATGTGTATTGAAGTCGATTCTCTTCTCCCTTAACTTTGCAAGCAAAATCATGGATTTTTGTTCTGGTACCGGACATATATTCTGAATCAACTAATCGCAGATCCGTTATATCTTCTGCTGTCAAAGTATCCTGCTCCAGCTGTTCTCCTAACATCTGCTGTGCTTCTTCTAGGTCTGCCAGTCTTTGTGCTTCCTGTCGTTCTTCATACTTTTCCATTTCTTCCGGTGACAAATAATCATCTGTGCGGATTAACTGGCGAACACGTTCCGCAACCTTATTCCACTTTAATAAAACTTCTACCTCTGGATTGCCAATCTTCCCTTTTTCAAGCTTTAATCCTTTTGCATCGTGGGATGCGTCAGAAGCATCTGCTCCTGGTATTCCGGGTGAAGAACCACCTGTTCCATATTCATTTTTCAGGAACTCAGCTGCATCTTTCATATCATGGTGCTCCATGAAATACTCATAGATTCGGTTCCGCCCTCCGGCAGTAATGCCGCCTCTTCTTAACACTGCATCAATTTCATCCTGTGTGATAAAGGACAGAGCCGGTCGCTCTACTTTAAACTGTTGATCCACCCAGGAACGCTCCCTCTGGAGATCTTTATAACGTTGGAAATATTCCGGATTATGCTGTATTTCCCAGCGATGATAATCTTCTGGATTCTTTTCCATATCTTCCTGAAGCCATTCAAAACGATAGGCTGTCGCAGCTGCTTCCTCCGTATCTGTCCAAGCCGCCCCCACTACGTCCTGCCAATCAGAATAAGACAACTGCTCTTCTCTGTTTCTGCTCGTATCACGGAAATGGAGTGCCAGAAGATCTGTCATTTCTTTCTGTTCCTGCTCGATAGCATTATTGGAGATAAGATTATCAACGTAATTTCCCTCCTCATACATATCTCGGATTCTGTCAGCGGCTTCTTCCCACGTAACGATACGGTCAAAGTTTCGTCTTGCAGAGTCACCTCTCCGGATACGGATACCATCGTTGTCGTACCAGATACTGATTTTCTGACCATCTATGGTAAATCCTTTTCCTCCGGTGCCATATTCATCTTTCAGGAAGCTTTGCATTTCTTCATTGTCCAGACCCTCAATCAATCTTGCAGTAATGTGAAACAGCGTACTTTTCTGTCCGCTTCCTGTTCGGAGAATATCGTCTACCACTTCATCAGAAATAAGAAAAGCGGCTGGCTGTTCTAATGCAGCTGCCGCTTTTCTTATTTCTCCTAACTGTTCCTCTTCTGTTGGGAACAGGCTTAACTGTAAATAATCTCCTGAATCACCAGTTCCTCTGCCTGTGCTTTGATCTGGTTCATGTGTCTGGTCCACGCCATTGTGTCTGTCATCTTGTCCGGTGCCGGATCTTTCTCCAGAAGTTCGTTCATCAGGTTGTCTACTCTCTGTCTTGCCTGACTGTCGATCTCCATCAGATGACTGTCCAGACGGTTCTGCAGAGTCAGAATGTTGAACCTTGCTACCTTGTGATTTCTCAGATACTCTTTCCTCATCATTCCATATTTCCCGATCGTTCCTCTCGTCTCTTCCAGGCTGATATCTGGAATCTGATACTCTCCGTTCTGGCTGTAAGTGATCTCTCTCATAGTCTGTTTCCTCCTTATTTTCTTCTCTATCTTCTGTTTTATTCGCGCTGCTTTCACGAATTAACGTGTTAAATTCATTATAGACTACTTCTTTTTCTTTTGCAACCGTTTTCAGGTCATTTTCCAGATTATTCAGCACATATCGTCCAATCTGCATCAGGACTGGTCTGCTGATCTCATTGACTGCACTTCCCAGATGTCCTAATACTTTCAGCTGATTGAAATCCGTAATATGCCGAAAATCCTCTGCATCCAGATATTCCTGTACATCCAGTCCACACCGCTTTAGTAATACATACCAGACACTATTGGTCATCAGTTCCCGAAATTCGACTTCCTGATTCTGTTCGTCCAGTTCTTCCAGAAATGTCCCTGTTACATCCAGTCTCAGTTCTTCCAATGCATCTGGAAGCCATTCTTGCATACTCTCCTTCGCTGCCTGATGCAGACTTTCAGCAAGTCCTCCTTCTGTATCTTCCAGTGATAACTGCTCCTGCAGATAATCTGCCACCAGCTGTTCTCCTTCCACCGGAAGATTCCATAACTGTGGATCTTTTCCCAGATTCCGCACCTTATAAGTGTCCTGCACATCAAATACATACCGAAGTTTTGTTTTCGGTCCGGAAGTGTTGTCAATCAAGGCAATCCCCTTGGATCCCTTTTTGATCCAGCGGTACATCTTCTGATTCCATATTTCCATGGATGCTACGGCAGTTGCTTCCGGTCGCTGTGCATAAATTAAAAGCTGTTCTGGAAAAGTGTATTTGTACAATCTGGAGGCAGTATTTAGGAACTGCATCCATTCCTGCGGACTGGCAGCTACATCTTTTGCCACCTCTTCCGTCAGCTGTTCCATTGCATATAATTTATTTGCCATATGCTACTCCTTTTCGTAAAATCAGGGACTGCTTAGCACAGTCCCCTTAAAATCATCGTTGTTTTTCTTTATAATGCTGCGGCAAGATCTTTTGACTTATTTTTTGGCACTTTGTCTGCCTCTTTTGCCTTGATTTCTGCCTTAGCTTTCTCCAGTCTTCCATGGATTCCACCTTCTGCTTCTGTTCTCGCAGTTGCTTTTTCTGCTGCTTTTTCTTTCTCCAGACGTGCTTCCCTGCGTTCGGCATTTTCCATAACTGCTGTCTTCCCATCGCAGAACTGAACCTTATCCGAAAGCTGTTCCTGTCTTTCCACCTGCGTCTCATTGACTTCTTTTACCATGGCATTTAATTCTGGAACCTCAAACAGTCCGTTATCGGGAACGATCAGCACCTCATGAATCGAAGAGGGAAGAACAAAATAATCACTGCCCAGACACTCGCCGATCTGCTTACGGATATCTTCCTGCAGTAATAGTGACGCACCATTCATTTTTTGTGCATTCGTCAAGCAGAACATTGGCTCTCTCATCGTTTCGATATCCAGTTTCTCATTCAAAAGATTTTCTGGTTCTTCACCAAAAATCATGGATTTTATAATTTCTTTCATGTTCATCAAAACAACACCACGATTTCTATCTGCCGCTACTGCATCTGCCTGAATCTGTTCGACAGATACTCCCCATTCATTCATCAGAGAGATTGTTACCGGAATACTGCTGATTCCTTCTCCATTTTCTTCCAGATTTACTGCATAATATGCTGCAAAATCTCCGTGTTCCATGATTACTTTGTCTGCCAGACGTTCTTCATTCCACTCCTGGTCACAGATTCTCACCTGCAGTTTTTCCTTCATTTTTTTATAATCGAAAATGTCAGGTACTCCCATTTTAATAAATTCTGCTTTATCCTGTGCTTCAATATACATATCAACCACATCGCCAACACAAGAATCCACATCTTTTCCAATCACATATTCCAGGTAGAAGGAATCCAGATAGACTCTCGGTACGATTCTCTGATCTCCATTTGGAATTGTAATGCCAGTAAGCTTCAATCCATTATTTTTTTCTACTTCCTGAAGTGTAATTTCTGCGTCCTTGTAAGACTCTGGCAGATACTCCTTTACATTGTCTTTGACATATTCATAAAATTCTTTTCTGTTCATCATACGCTTTTACCCCTTTCTGATCATGTGATGGTTCATTCTTTTTCTACTGACCATCTGCTCGGCTTTCTTCTGATAAGCCATCATTCTCTTTAAAGTTTTCTCCTGGTTTTTTCGTGCTTCCTGTCTTTTTTCCATTGTTTTCATCATAGTTTTCTGTTCCTTTCTGTGATTTTTTTGTATGAAAAAGGGAGCCTCACATAGAAGCTCCCAATCATAACCGTTGGTTTTAGTTTCCTTATTTGCTTTTCCTGCTGATATAAAGTCCTGTCATACCTCCTGCAGAGATTACAAGAAGCAGGATTGGCAGCCAGATATTCGTGCTGTCACCTGTTTTCGGTGCGTTTGATACCTTTGTCTCTTCATGGGACTGTGGTATATCCGGTGTGTTCGGTGTTTCTGGAACTTCCGGTTTCTCATTTGTCAGATTAAAGGTAACTTCTACAACCGGTGTACTGTCATCTGCATAGGCAAATGTCACTTCATGCCTGGTCTGATCCAGTGTGTATCCGTCCAGTGTCTTTGTTTCCACTAGATAATACTTGATAACGGTATCATATTTGCCGTTCTTAAATGTGGCAATCTCATACAGCTTACTTTCTGCATGACCGGCAGCATCTGTCTTTAAGGTTTCCAGAACTTTTCCTTTGCTGTCACGAAGTTCAAATTCTACCCCTTTCAGCGGTTCTCCTGATGATTTATCTGTCTTATTGAGAATCACTTTTCCCTTGGCAATGTCATCTTTCATAGCTACTTTCTGGATTTCTCCAGTATCCTTTACTTCAAAACTAACATCCGATGTCAGAAGATATCCTTTCGGTGCCTGCTCTTCACGTAAGGTATATTTACCGATTGGCAGTTTTTCGATATAGTGTGCTTCCTCTGTGGAAGTCCAGCTCTCCACTACCTGATCATCCTTATCGAGAATCGTCAGTTTCGCACCTGGAATCTCAGTTTCTCCTGTGATATCAGTTTTACTGATCTGCACTTTTGTCACATCATCTTTCATCTCATGCTTCTGAATTTCTGCTGTATTTTCTACTGTAAAGGTAATACTTTCTGCAGTGACATATCCATCTGCCGGCTTTGTCTCTGTCATGGTGTATTCCCTACCAACAACCAGTTCTTTGATCACATGGGATTCTTCCGTAGAAGTCCACTCATCCACTGTATTGCCATCTGAATCCGTCACTTTCAGGTGTGCACCTGGAAGTTCTTTACCTGTTGTCAGGTCTGTTTTGGTCAGCTCCACTGTGGTTGGCTGATTTTCAAAAGTAAAGTCGTAGCTTACTTCTGTCTGGTCTTCTCCGGCATATTCAAAGGTAAATTCCTGTACTTCTTCTGTTGTAACAAATCCGTCCGGCGCAAAGATCTCTTTCACATAGTATTTTCCGTCCACCGGAAGATCTGCCGTAAAAATAATCTGTCCTTTTTCATCCGTTACCCGCTGCTCGATCAGACTGTCTTTCTCAAGAAGTACCTCTCCCTTTGCATTTTTGATATCTTCACTGGTATAAAGACCGAAGACACCACCTGCAAGGACACGGTCCGCATCTTTTTCTTTCTTCAGAACCGTAACCTTTACTTTCTGACGGGCATTCTGCCATTTCTCATCATAAGTGATGACTGGTGTGTCCTGATCACGGTAGGAAAGGTCAACATATCTCGGCTCTTTGTCCAGCACATAACCATGGGCAGTTTTTACTTCCTTCACATAGTATTTTCCAGCCGGGAGATCTCCCATCTGTGCAATACCATTGGAATCTGTGGTAATGGTTCCTACTTTTTCATCTGCTTTGAAATAATCTTCACTGACACCATCTGCCGCTTTGATATCTTCCGCAGCAAATACATCGAAAGTCACATCTGAAAGGCTTCCGGTTACATACTCAAAAAGATGCTCCACGGTACCTTTTACATGATCCAAAAGTGTCACCTTATCCAGAAACTCTCCATTTTTGTTGATGATCAGAAGTCCTGTCGGAACTTCATCTTTCATCTCTACTTTCTGAATCTCGGCAGTATCTTTCAGCGTGAACTTCACATCCGTCGTTTTCAGATATCCATACGGTGCCATTTCCTCTCGAAGGGTGTATTCTTCACCCACAGTCAGTCGTTTGATCACATGTGGCTGATCTTTTACAGAAGTCCACTGATCCACAACGCATCCTTCTTTATCAAGAACGGTGAGTTTTGCCCCCTCCAGTTCCACACCTGTTGTTACATCAGATTTTGTGATTTCAACTGTTGTCGGCTGGTTCTTTTTCACTGTTTTCAGTTTTACTGTCTTCACATCCTGTCCCTGGTAAGAAGCATCCAGATTCAGAACTTCATCAGAGGATACAAATCCCGCCGGTGCTTTTAACTCCTTCACATAATACTGTCCAAGTGGCAGATCCAGCGTACATTTCGCAAGACCATCATTATCAGAAATTATTTCCTGTAAGAGTGTGTCTGCTTTCACGATTACTTTTCCATCCGCCTTAATATCCGCCTTGTTATAGATACCAAAGACAGCTCCCGCTACGGTTGCACCATTTTCTGCATCCTGTTTTTCTACCTGGATTGCAACTTTCTGGCGGTCATCGCCAACCGTCACTTCCTGTTCGATCACAGGTGTATCCTGATCCGCATAGACAAATGAGACATCCGATCTGTCATGGTTCAGGACAAATCCTTCCGGTGCAGTCTTTTCTACCACATAGTAAGAACCAAGCGGCAGGTTATCAGCAACTGCTTTTCCGTCTTCCCCGGTCGTTACCGTTGTTACCAGTGCATCTTTTGCATAGATCAGCTGTCTGTTTCCGTTTTCATCTTTCTGATAATCCGGTGTATAGATATTTTCAGCTGCATAGACATGAAATGATGCACCCTCCAGGTATCTTTCTTCATAAACAAAATCCTTTTTAAATCCGGTCAGCATCTCACCTTTTTTATAGATCGTCAGCTTTCCTTTTACCGGATGGTTCTCGTAGTCTACCGTAATAATGGCATCTCCGCTCACAGAATCCATCTGGTATGCTGTATTTGCATCCACCGCAATCTCTACATAGTTCTTATTGATTGTGTACCCTTCCGGTGCGTTGACTTCCTCAATCCGGTAATGTCCGATCTTCAGATTCTTCGGCATGATCAGATATCCCTGGCTGTCCGTAAAATAGGACTTGTGAGTAGTTGTCACTGGGTAAGTTGTTACCTGCTCCACATACTTCTTGTTGTCCAGGTCATATACCTTAAATTCTGTTCCGGCAATCAATACAGATTTCTTTGTTTCATCGTCTTTTTTCACGATTTTCAGTTTTGCCTTAAACTCTTCATCCAGAAGCACTCGCCAGATCTGTGGCTCGTTTGGATGATGTTCTGTGATATTCACTTCAAAATCATCGACTGGCTTGCAATTGTGCGGTGTTGTAGTTTCACGCACGATATAGCTTCCAAATGGTAATGGAATACTGCAGGCATACCCTTTTTCATCTGTGAAAATTTCAGTTGCTCCATTTTCTCCGCTCACTACTGGTTTGGCAGAATCAAAATCATAGCTTCCATCTGCTTTCTTTGTAAGAGAAGATTTCAGATAAACTGTAAATCCGGCTCCGGATAACAGATCTGCATCGGTCTTTCCATTGTTGGCTGCTTTGATGATCTGAAATGGCTGTTTGATGACCTGCTCACTGGAAGTGCACTCTCTTTTTACTTCTGCTGTCATATCTCCTTCATAACTGCACACAAGATCATGCTCTTCTGTATCTGCCAGGTATCCGGTCGGCGGTGTGATCTCTTTGACATAATATTTGCCAAGATATAAGCCATTTACAGAAGCCTGTCCTTTGTCATCTGTTGTAAGAGATGCTACCTGTTCTCCTGCTTTATAAATAGTTCCGGTTGCTCCGTCCGGATGCACGATATCTTCACGGGCATACAGGCCATAAACTGCACCTTTCAGTGTGGCATCTCCCTGTGGTACAGCTTTTCCTGTTTCTTTATCAACCTTGAATAAATTGATCTTTGCTGTCACCCGGTCATTGCTGAAGGTATGGGCAAATGATACGGTTGCTTCTTTATCATTGGTGTAAGAAACCTTGAACGTATACACATCTTCTGTATTTCTTACATAGCCTTCCGGCGCCTGATCTTCTTTTACAGAATAGGAATATCCAATCGGAAGATCTGCTGTGAATTTTGCAGTTCCATCTGCTCCAGTAGTTGCTTTCTCAATCAGTGTTCCTTTTTTCACAACAACGGTTCCGTCTGCATTTCGAATATCATCGGATGCATACAGAGCAAAAATACCGCCATTCAGTGGTTTCTTTGTATCTTTATCCTGTTTTACTACGGAAACATCTGCTTTCTGTCTTTCGTTGTTAAAAGTCACATCTGCAAATGCAACTTCTTTATTCTGTCCGGCATAAATCAGAGTCACTGGCTTTTCTTCGCTGCCGTTATAGAAATTGTCCGGTGCTTTTGCTTCTTTCACCACATAGGCTCCAAGATGCAGGTTCTTCAGTGTAACAGAACCATTCTCACCCGTAGTCAGATTTTCTTTTACCAGGTCACCTTTGCTGTACACTTTTGTTCCATAAGCAGTTACGATATCTGCTCCTGCATACACGTTATATACTGCATTTTTCTGTCTGCGGTTTTCATACTGAAATACCGTTCCATTTTCACTGACATCTGCCCCGGTAAGAATCTGTCCTTCTTTATAAATAGTAAGCTCTGCCAGCTGCTCCTTGTTTTCCACGGTTACCGATGAGGTCTTACTTGCTACCAGTTTTACATTTGTTGCCGTTGCATTTACTACATATCCCTGTGGTGCTGTGATCTCTTTCAGATAAACAGTATCCTGTGTCTTGATGATCGTAACAGAAGATTTTCCATTCTTATCTGTTGCCGGCATCTGAGTGATCAGCTTTGTACAAGCCTCATCGCTGTATACACCGAATACTGCACCTGCAAGATTAACACCCGCTGTATCGTCTTTCTTTACGATTTCGATCGTAGCCTGTTCAATCCAGGACACCTTTAAGCTTACATATTTTTCATCAGCGACACCTTCTCCAAACACAAATGCCAGATCCTGAACACTTGCATTCGTCGTCAGTTTATATGCTGAATAATCTTTTGTAATACTTCCTTTCATTTTTGCTGAAAAAGTAGCACTTACATCTTTTGTCTGTGTCAGAGGCGCTGAAAGATAAAACGTGGTTCCTCCTCCGATTGTTACGCTTGCACCTGCCGCACTTACATTTCCAGTAGATACATTATAAAGCTTCACTCCCTTTGGTAAGTCCATTGTAATTTTCTGCTGGGAGGATGCATTGAACTTAATGTTCTCCGTTCTCTGAACATTTCCATCTACATAAGCTTTTACATTCGGTTTTGAAAATGACATCGCTACATCTGGTATTTCCGGCTTATTCACACAATAATTATAGAGTTCTTTTGCCAAAGCCTCGCCTGTAGCATTTGTTCCATAGAATGCATCACTGCTTCCATTGGCATACGATGCAGCCATGTGAATAATAATGAATCTTTTTCCTTCTGAGAAATCCGTGTGTTTATTCGCAAAAAAACTTTCGCTCCCTGCGGCATCTGTACCGTAATAACACACTTTTGCTAACGCCTGATTGTCCCCGATCTTTGTGATTGTATAATTTCCAGATCCTGGTCCTGGTTTTGCTGGCTGTACACAATACGCAGTTGCTCTGACGCTTCCGTAGCTGATATAGTACGGCTCTGTCAGATAGGTTCCAAGATTATAATCTGCATATCTATACAGAGGTCCTTTTTCAATCGTTACCTGCTGTGTAGTTCTTGCTGAATAAGCCGAAACTGCTTCAAATGTTGCAATCTCTCCCTCTTCCATAGAATCAAGATCCACACCTTCGTCTCCTGCCTGTTCCAAAACATCGTGAAGCTCTAACCCTGATTCTTCATCATAGGTATCCTGATTCTGTGCCTGCTCTACTAAATCATCAAATTCATCAGCATCAATATCGGTAATCTCCGAGTCTGCTTCGGAATCCTCCGCTTCTTCTGTCTGCTGTTCACTGCCAGCTGTTTCGGATTCGGTTACCGCTTCACTCCCTGCAGTTTCTGTCTGCACTTCTGTTTCTTTCTCACGCACAATCAGCTTTCGGCTGATCTGATACTTCGGATGCTCCTGATTTACCGGTTCCACATAATAGACCGCTTTGTAAGTGTCCGCATGATCTGTCGTAAAATCCTCATCCTTGTCGTTCTTTGCTTCCTCAAATGTGACTTTAACCTTGTCATCATCCTTGATTTCCAGTCCTGTGTAGTCTGATTTCACATCAAATACACTGCCTGTTTCGATTTCATAATCTTTGGCAGTCACCACCTCATCTTCATCCAGAAGGTCTTTCACTTCCTCATAAAGTGGCGGTTTTTCCTCTGGCTGGATCTCCGCTGCATATGCAGTCATCGGAGATAACACTGTACTAAGCATTGTCATGCCTGCCAGCAATCCAGATACTACTTTTCTAAAATTACCTTTTTTCTTCATGCTAAGGTCCTCTCTTTCATAATAATTGTATTAAAACAGACAGTCCTTAGACTGCCTGCAATACACGACTTATCGTTGTGGAAAAATCAGATTGAACTGCACATTTCCCTCTCCGGGATCAACCATTTCCACAGTTGCTTCATACTGTCTCCCTGTTTTTCTTGATACCAGATCTTTATAATGGATTTTTCCTTTAGACAGGAACTTCTTTGCTGCCGCCTTATCCATCTTTTTTCCCTGGCTTGCAAGGAATTTATCATTCTTCCACAAGGTAAAAGCACAGTTCCGATCAGAACAGTAAAAGTTTACTTTTCCTTCCCTGACATCTGCTCCACAGCGGGGACATTTGCCAATGACTTCTCCTTTTGCTTTTCCCTGAAACTGCCCTTTCTTTTCTTCTGAAATCCCCTGATATCTGGCAACCAGTTCCTGCATCAGATCTGTAATCCCATTTAGGAATTCATCTGCTGTCTCTGTATTCTGGGCAATGTGATTCAATGCCATTTCCCACTCTGCTGTCATCTTCGGAGATTTAATCTCATCCGGCAGAACCGTAATCAGCACATTGCCATCATCTGTCGGCACCAGATTTTTCTTTTCCCTTTTCACAAAACCGGACTGAATCAGTTTTTCAATGATTGCTGCCCTTGTTGCCGGAGTACCAAGTCCTTTCTTTTCCGTATCTTCGGTCAGTTCTTCATTCCCAGCACGTTCCATCGCAGAAAGCAGGGTATCTTCTGTGTACTGTTTCGGTGGCTGTGTGAAATGCTCCGATACAAAAGAATCACAGGGACCGTAATGCTTGCCTGCCCAGATATCCAGCTCCGGCTCTTCTTTCTCACTCTTTACACCAAAGAACTGTTTCATTTTATTTTCGATTGCCTTGAATCCTTCCTGCTTTGTTTTCTTTGCCGTGAGATAAAACGTATGATAATTACAGGTAATCTGGCATTTATGACTCTCATAAATATAAGGATCTGCAGTTGCTGCCAGTACTCTGGCACTGATCAGATACAAAATCTTGCGGTTTCGCTCTTTCAGTTCACCAATATCTGCTTTGGCTACTTCCATGGTTGGGATAATCGCATGGTGATCAGATACTTTCTTTGAATTTAATACCTTACTCACGTCTGACTGATATTCCAGACCTTTAGCATAAGGCATTTTTCCAAGCAACATCTGAATCAGCATTTCAGTGCTTTCTCCCATCTCATCTGTCAGATATTGGCTGTCTGTTCTCGGATAAGTGACAAGCTTCTGCTCATACATCTCCTGCACAGCATCCAACGTCTGCTGTGCGGTATAACCAAACATTCTGTTAGCTTCCCTCTGAAGGGTTGTCAGATCATAAAGCTTCGGAGGACGGACCGTTTTCTCTTTCACATCATCCTTTTCCACTTCGCACATCCGCTCCTGGCAGTCCACAGCCACTTTATCTGCATCTTCTTTTTTCTGAAAATGCTCTGTAACCGCATCCATATCATCAAACTTGATATGAGCCATATAATATTTCTCTTTTGTAAATTCCTTGATCTTCTGATTTCGATCCACGATCATGGCAAGTGTTGGTGTCTGTACTCTTCCAACTTTCAGATTCTGGTTATACAGAACGGAAAAAAGACGGCTCGCATTGATTCCCACCAGCCAGTCTGCCTTCGCCCTGCAAAGTGCTGACTGATAGAGACTGTCATAACACGAACCGTCTTTTAATGACGCAAATCCATCTTTAATTGCCTGTTCCTCCATGGAAGAAATCCATAGCCGCTTCATCGGCTTTTTGCATCCTGCCTGCTCATACACCAAACGAAAGATTAACTCACCTTCACGTCCTGCATCAGTAGCACAGATCACCTCGTCTACTTTAGAATCTCTCATCAGTTTCTTTAAGATTCCAAACTGTTTCTTTGTCCCCTCCAAAATCTTGTGTTTCCAACACTCCGGCACAATCGGCAGATCTTCATATCTCCATTTTTTATATTTTTCATCGTATTCCGATGCATCGCATAATCCAACCAGATGTCCTACGCACCAGGAAACGATATAACCATTTCCCTCCACGTAGCCATCTTTTCTTGTTCTGGCTTCAAGCACGGAAGCCAGTGCCATCGCAACCGATGGCTTTTCTGCAATCACTAATTTCATTTACTCCTGCTCCTCTTCTTCATCTTCCAGCATATTATCGTCAAAATCTTCATCTCTCAGGATTTCCGGTTCTGTACTTTCTTCCTGCTCATCTGCATCGTCTACTTCCCGCTTTTCTGACTCTGAATCTTCGGATTCATCTTCATCCTCTTCCATCTCATCCTCGTCATCATATTCATGCTTTGGTTTATAGACTTTGAAGTAATATCCTCCTGCCGCAGCTCCGACTGCAACCAGTGCAATCAAAAGATACGTTCCAAATGGACTTTTATCTTCTGGCATCTGGATTTCATCCTCTACCTTATCTTTCTCAGCTGTCTCTGTCGTTTCCGGTTTTTCTTCCTCTGCTTTTTTCTCTGGTTCTGCATAAACAGTATCTACTTCCGGAAGTGTCACAGAGTCAGAAAGTGTGAAGTTCATCAGATCTTTCTCACTGACTTCTGTAAGGAAATACACATTATCCTGAGATTTTGAATTATCAATAATCAGATAGAAAATCTTACCACTCTTCGTTGAAATGGTATAAAACTCTTTTGTGCCTTCCGTAGCTGTTTTTGTAACAGAATCTGCTGTCTCGCCTTCTTTATTAAGCTGTTCCTCAATACCTGTTACTGTCCGATCATCCACGGTTCCTTTTGCATCTGCCGGCGCAGAAGCCTGTGCATCCTGTGGAAGCGGAGAAGTCGTTGTTTTTTCAGTCCCAGTTGCATCTGCACTGGTCGTAGTTGCCATTGCACCATTGCTGTCACTGGAAGTTTTCTGTTTCTCTGCCTGCTTCTTTGCCCATTCATAATAAGGATTCTGCAACACATACTTTTCAGAAGTGTTCCCCGCTCCATCCGTCACTGTAATCTCAATCTGTTTTGTAGTAAAATCCTTCTGTGTCAATTGCACTCTCAGCATTCCATCCTTCAAGTCTGTATAAGTGGTACCATTGACTGTTACCGCAGTAATCCCGGATACTGTATCATTTCCCTGAATCGTCAGCACACCATCTGTCAGGGAAGCAGAGAGTGTCGGCTTTTCCGTGTCATAACACTTAATAGAGCGATTCTGCTCATAGACCTTCCCCTCACCATCTGTCACACGCACATATACTGTCTGATTTCCAGTGATCGTGATACTTCCGCTTCCGGTTACATCCTTCCAGCTTCCATCTTTTCCTGCTTTTGCTTCAATCTTTGCAATCGAGAAACCTTCCGGCATATGGCTGGCATCTACCGTAACAGCAATGCTTGTTTCTCCCTGTTTCCATCCATCCGGTTTCTCAATCGTAATCGCAGGTGTGGTATTCTCAGCTGCATAAGCAGTCTGTGTCTGGAGCAAAGGTGTTGTCAGGCAAAGAAATGTCGTTGCTGCAAGCAAGCTCTTTTTTATTTTGCTTTTAGTAATTGTTCTCTTCTTCTGTTTCATTTTTTCCAGATTCATCATCGGCTTTTGTTTCCTCCTTCTGTATTTCTACCCTGCCGGGCAGCTCATTTTTCATTCTCTTTTTGAAAGCTTCCAGCTCTGGAATACTCATATCCATCGCACGGATAATTTTTACAATTTCCAGATTTTCCGCTTCTGTTTTTGCAATCTCCGCAGCCTTGAACCGCTTTAAATCTGCTTCATATCTGGCTTTGGATGCTTCCATTTTTTCCTTGGCTTTCTCATAATCCGCCGTTGCTTTTTCAAGACTTTTCATCGCTTCTCCTTTCCGGACGGCTGTTACACCGCCCTTATCCTTACCATCGTCCGAATCCATAAAAATGGCTCTGCCAATATGGTGAATTGATGGACGTGTACTGCACCGGATGACCGCAATGGATCATCTGACCATTACCCACATAAATTCCAATGTGCGTTACCGGAACTCCCGCATCATAAGTACCCGTAAAAAAGATCAAATCTCCCGGCTGTGCTTCTGACTGAGATACCGGCGTGCAAATGTCATACAATCCTTGTGCTGTTAGTCTTCCTGTATTCCTTACACCAGAATGTGTCAGGCAGTAACTTACAAATCCAGAACAGTCAAATCCACTTGGCGAATATCCACCCCACACATATGGTGTTCCAAGATATCTCGCCGCTTCATTTAACAAACGCTGTGCTGCTTCACTGGTATATTCATTGCCGCCAAAGCCTGCCCCTTCTCCAGTTTCCAGATAAAAGATCGGGTTTAACCGCTCTCCATTTTTCAGAAGCTCAATATGAAGATGACTTCCTGTAGAATTTCCAGTATTTCCTACAAGACCAATCTCATCACCTTTCGTGACGGATGCACCTGCAGATACACTCCGGCTGCTTAAATGTGCATACCGCAGTTCATAGCCTTTATTGTCCTTGATCACAACATAATTGCCATAGCTGTCGTTATAAGCAGAAGTTGTAACCGTTCCGGTCAGCCCTGCCATTACTTTTGTTCCCTCCGGTGCTCCGATATCCATCCCATTATGAAGCTGATTTGCTCCTGAAATTGGATGGATCCGATATCCATAATAGCTTGTCACACTGGAATACCAGTTAAAATCAACCGGTGTCGCAAACATCTGTAAATTACCTTTCGTATCGTTATAGGCACTGAACAGTTCTTTCTGGAAAAATCCCAGCCTGTCCTGACAGATCGACATCAGATTTCCACTGTTTAAGGTGACATTCAGCACATCTACATCTCTTGTCCTGGTCACTTCCACTTCCTTGCTTCCATTATCATCTGCCAGATAACATTCCCAGGTCTTATGCCCATGTGCGGATGCTGCCGCATGACTGTCATAATAGACATCAAACTGTACACCGTATCTTGCGAAAGCTCCGGTATCTTCTACCGTATATTCGACACCATTCATGACCACCTTTGTTCCCATTGGAACAAACGGATTGGAAGCATCTACAGCTAAGGTATGATTGGCTGTTGGATACGCTCCACTGGCAGTCGGTCCTCCGCTCCAAATACCACAACAGATTGGACAGTTACAATATCCACTGGTAACTACTTGTCCCAACGATTCTCCAACTCTTACAGTTGCTGTCTCTGTCACAGTCTCATTGACTGCTTCTGTTTCTAACTGATACTGTAATGCAAACAAGGCATCCAGTTCCGGCTTGACCTGTTCAAAGGTAAACTCTTCATACTTTGCTGACAGATAACTGATCAGGATAAACGGATCATGCTCAATGGGTCCGATGTTATATCGGTATTCCTCATGTCCCGGTTCTTCGGATTCCATGTTGTTGATCCGCTCCTGCAGATTAGCTTCCAGCTGTGTATAATACAGTTCCGCTTCCCGGATTGCCTGATCCGATGACAGATAACTGGTTCCCGTGTAAGTAATCACATTTTGTAAAAACACTGCAGAGCATGACGTGACATTCGTTATGATCAGAAACATCAATCCGATCAGAACTGCTACACTGATATACACCTTCCGGTTTTCTTTAAAGAAGTTGGTGACTTTGCCGCCAATCTTCTTAATATAATCAATCGTACCTTTTGTAGCTGTTCCTACTGTCTGTTCACTTCGTTTTGCTTTGGCATAATCCCGTTTGATCTGTTGCTTCTGAATCTGTTTTTTTAGCTTCTTCTGCTCCTGACGGGCTGCCGCCTGTGTCTGTTTCTCTGCCTGTCTTTCAAGTCTGTTTCTCTTTCTGGATGCTCTCTGTTTCCTTCGTCTGGCACTTCTCTGTTCCAGCTTGTAAACACCTTCGCCGCCTTCTTCCAACTTATGGGCACCTTCTACTGCCGCATTATCGTCTTCATTTTTACTGATCTCACGGTGCAATGCTGCGGAAGTTGCACTTCCTGCTTTCTTAACAACAGAAGTTTTTTCTGTTTTCACAGATTCCCCTTCCCCAAACTTCAGGCGGGATTTCTTCTTTCCAGGAGCTTCTCCTTCATTTGCCTGATAGACCTGTGCCTTCTTGGAATGCTGCTTTGCTTCCTTTTTCTTTCTTGCTTCTTCATAAGAAAACTTTTTGGCTTTTTCCTTCTGTTTCTGATGACGGAAATTGACTCCATCCGTATCCATCTGGTTCAATTTCTCCATATCTTTGTCATTTTTCACAGAAGCACCAGTCTCTTCATAAGCAAATTTCAGACGCTGTTTCTGCTTTGGTTTCTTACTTCCACCATTCTTCTTACTCCGGCTGTCCCCTCTGTTTTCTGAAAGATCCGCACGTTTTTCTTTCAGTCTCCCTGACTGGCTGGCTTCGGATTTTTCCGCAAGTCTGGATTCTTTTCCGACTTCAGCACGTATTCTTTTCCGGTTTTGCTGCTTTCTATTTTGTCCAAAATCCTCACTTTGCTTCTCTGTTCGCATCAGTTCCGGTGCATCTCTGGATTTTTGCACAGAAGGACGGATATTTTTCCCACTCCGTTCAGACTGACGGGGAGACTTATCCACAAGGCTTACTTTTTTTTCACCTTGTTTTATTCCCATCTGCACATCACTGGCACGATTACTGACACGAACAGAAGATTTATCCGTCAGGTTTTCTTCCACCAGACCATCTTTGGTCATCTTCTGGACTTTCTTATCCCTGACTTTCATTCTCTGTTCTGCCACTGCTTACTCCTCCTTCTTCGGATACCCTTTCCCTGCCTGTAATAAACAGAGAAAAGCGATGCCAAATACAGCACCGCCACTAAAAGTTAATACATATGAAATTGCTCGTAACATTGTCTTCTCCTTTGCTTTAACCTGCTTCGGAAGTTTCCTCTAAGCGGGTTGTCATGATTTTATAGAGGGAATTCTTCGGGAATCTGTCTACAAATGGGATAATGACGTTTCCATAGAACAGAAGTCCTTCTCCCTCATTACTGTTGGTTACATAGGACAGCTGGGTTGGTGAGATATTCAGCTGTTTTGCCAGAATCTGCCGGTCTCCGGATGCCTGGTTCAGCATATAAATAAAATCTGAATTTTCAAATATATTCTCTATCTCCCTGGAAGACAGCAAATCCTTGATATTCTGGGTGATTCCAGTCGGTATACCACCCCATTTACGGAATCGCTTCCAAATCTCCACGCTGTAGGCTGCAGTCTGTTCCTCTTTTAAGAGAAGATGGAACTCATCCACATAGTATCTGGTGGACTTATGGGCAGAACGGTTCATCGTCACCCTGTTCCAGACCTGATCCTGGATTACGAGCATCCCGATTTTTTTCAGCTGTTTACCAAGTTCCTTGATATCAAAGCAGACAATGCGGTTATTAATATCCACGTTTGTCTGATGGTTAAACACATTCAAAGACCCTGTAACGTAGATTTCCAATGAAGTGGCCAGTCGCTGCGCTTCCGGCTCTTCCTGTTTTCTCAGAAGGTTGTATAAATCTTCCAGGATTGGCATCTTCTCCGGTATTGGATCGGCGAGGTATTCCTGATATACTAACCGAACACAACGGTCAATAATCGTTTTTTCTACCGGCTCCAGTCCGTTCTTTCCGCCAACAATCAACTCACACAGAGATAAAATAAAATCTGCTTTTAGTGACAGCGGATTGTCTTCCTCGGAATAATTCAGATTCAGATCCATCGGATTGATATACTGGTCAGATACCGGCGAAACCCTTACCACCTGTCCATGCAGTGCCTGCACAAGTGCCGAATACTCGGCTTCTGGATCACAGACAATGATATCGTCTTCCGTAATCAGAAAACAGTTCGTAATTTCTCTCTTTGCTGAGAACGACTTCCCGGAACCTGGTGTACCAAGAATCAGTCCATTCGGGTTCTTCAGACGTTTCCGATCAACCATGATCATGTTGTTGGATAACGCATTCAATCCATAATAAAGAGCTTCCCCTTCCTGAAACAGTTCCTGTGTCGTAAATGGCACAAAGATTGCTGTTGATGATGTGGTAAGCCCTCTCTGGATTTCAATTCGATTGACTCCCAGTGGAATACAGGACATAAGTGCTGCTTCCTGCTGATAATCCAGCTGTTTTAAAGAACAGTTATATTTCTGTGCACTCCCCTGCACCTGGAAGATATTGTTATCCAGTTTCTGACGCTTCTTTGCGGTATTCATAACCAGAACCGTTACAAGGAACATTCTCTCATTTCTGGACTGCAGATCTTCCAGCAGGTTCTTCGCTTCTTCTCCATAAGTCACAAGGTCCGATGGAAGAACGTCCATATCATAACCGGAACGTACCGCTCGTTTCTGCTCTTCGATCTTCATCTTATCCAAATCTGAAATGTTGCTCTTGATCATCTTGATCGCTGAACTCTGGTCAATAGACTGGATATGGATGTTGACATTAATACTGTCATCTACATCCAGAAAATCTGCAAGCATCCGGTCTGTCAGCTCCGGTGCAAGAATCTGCAGGTAGCTTACACTTCCCATCGTTCTTCCCATCAAAAATGTCTGATTCTTGGAAAAGTTAAAGGAAGTCGGTGCAATAAAATCCTTGGTCTTTAATCCGGTTTCCGGAAGCATCTTGTACTGGAACTTAAATGGTTCGATCCGATCCTGGTTGAACACATGATACAGAATCTCCAGCCTTTCCAGTCCATTCAAAGAATGTGCCTGTGCTCCCAGAACCTTAAAGTTATTTAAGATATCCGTTTCGATTCTTTCAAGCCTTGGTCTTGCCACCTTCAGGCTTTCTGCTTCGATTCCAAAAGTGATATACTTCGTCTTTACCAGACCATTATTTCCCTTGGAAAGCTGATTTTTCAGCATAGTACGGTACTCTTCACGAATGGCATTGAAGTCATCGTTCTGATCCGGAATATCAATGCTTTTCTCAAATTCTGCCACATCCACCTGCTGATTGATAAAGGACAGCTGCACACTGATGGAAGAATCAAAGTAATTTAAGAAATCACAGTAATTCTCAAATATCGTGGTCTTATCCTCATTTAAAGCAAGCTGATAATTGATGTCATAAAACTGAATTGTCTTGGAGAAAAAGGTCTTTGTCACCTGGCAGATGCCATCCTGCAGCATCCGAATATACGGAATACTCTGCTGTGCAGTTGTAGGAATGTTTTTCTGTTTCCTACGGTCCCGTTCCTGTTTCTTCCTACGCTTTTCCTGTTCTCTTTCTTTTCTGCTTTTTTTGTTTCTTCTTTCCTGACGGTTTCTTTTTTCCGCCAGGGACAGACGCTCCTGCTGAGCCTCCTGCTTTGTCTTTTTTGCCATCCGGCACACCCTCCTTTTTTACAAGGGTGGAAATCTCCTGATAAAAATTTTCTGTCTTATATGGTCTTACCGCCGGACAGATAAACTTCTGTCGAATGATATTTGCCACCACTTTTTCAAAGGGAAGCCCGTCTTTTTCATACATCGCCATGAAGAAAAACGGAAGCATGACCGTTACCATCAAAATGGCAGCGATACTGGAACCGATTGGTTTTCTCATGAACAGATAAAACGGAATTCCCACAACTGCGGCAAGTGAAAAGAAAATCAACTGCCGCTTTGTCAGATTTAATGCTACTTTTGTTTTGACCTTGGTAAGGTCTTTTGGTACTGGTACATACGCCATGGTATGCGCTCCTTTCCTGCCCGTTAGTGGGCATTGAATATCGATTTGCTAAGGCTTCCGGTCTTGAATAATGAAAATGCAAGAATCACTGTATAAGCCGCTACTGAAAACATTGCTGCATGAAGGTCACTGGATATGGTCATTGCATTTACTAAAACTGCATAAATTCCCACACAGACCATCATGAAGAATCCCTGAAATGCCAGTGCGAACAAGCCTTTTAAATAGTTGTTTCCGATATTGCCCCATTCCTTATTGGTCATGGTGGCAAACGGAATTGGTGCTATGGAAGTATAAAGGTAAATTTCTATCATTCTTCCGTACAAAATAACGGTTATGATGATTGACAGAATCCGCATGGTAATACTGATCAGCAGCGTTTCCATAGATAGCAGGATCAAATCCCCTAACTCCATATCCTCCAGGGCATCCACAATTCGTGTAATTGCTTCTGTTGCATCCACCGCAGTGTTTCCTGATATCACCCCGGCGGCATTGTTGACCACATGTTGGCCAACGTCAAAGACCGCCATCGTGATATTGAACGTATTTGTCACCAGATAAATGGCTACATACGCTTTGAAGATCCAGAGGAAAATGTTATAAGTCTCAAATTCATGGAAATTGTTTTTTTGTGTTACCATCGTGATCAATTCATAGCACAGGACAAAGGTGATGATCAGTCCCGCAATGGGGACAATCACCGTTTGGGATATATTCTGAATCAGATTAAAAATCCCTGCATTCCATCCCTGCGGTGTCTGTCCCACCTGCCCGGCTATGGTTCCCACCTGCTCATTGACAGACGTGAACATGTTATCCAAACTTGACTTAATAAGCCCGATCAGGATATCCTTTATCGCTTCCGTAATTCTCTCAATGATGGTGTTCATCTACCACTCCTCTTAAGAGAACAATGTTGCCAGCTGTGGAATCAGGGTAGTTCCCAGCAGCATGATTCCGGCACCAGCCATCAGCTGTTTGATGCCCTGGCTCTTTGCTTATGTGTGATAAAGAAGTAATAGAAGTGTAAAAAATTTTGCCGTTCCTATCCGGCACATGAGGTATGTCGGATAGGTCGGGCGGTTAGGTGTCGGGCAGTTCTACCTTGCCGACAAAAGAATAATAGATTTCGATTTCCTGTCTGCGTAACTTGCCCCGGCGTTTCCCGTCAAGGGCAACGCTTTCATGGACAACGATTTTCTCCACAAACTCCCGCAGCAGAGTAGGGGTAAGTTCTTCAATGGTAGTGTGCCTGCGTACCACATTCATAAACTTTTCAGCGTTTGCGGTGGCTTCCTGCGCTTTGGAAAGTTCTTCCCGCAGTCTGGCGGCACGTTCTTTCAGTTCTTTCTGCTCGGCTTCATAGTCTGCCGACAGCTCTGTGAAACGCTCGTCCGATATGCGCCCGGTTACGCTGTCCTCATACAGCCGCTTGAAGATAGCAGATAACTCGGCTATGCGTTTCTCGGCGGCTTCCAGCTCCTTTTTCTTGGCGGCGTTCCTGCGTCTGTCCCCGTCCTCATTCTGCTCGATTAAAAGCTTCATAAACCGGGCTTCATGCTTTGCCGCATAGCTGGTAACTTTCCGCAGATTGGAGAGTACACCGGCAGTCAAGAGGTCAGTGCGGATAAAGTGCGCTGTGCAGTCGGCGGTGCGCTTCTTGTAGCTGCCGCAGATATAACAGTCCTGCTTGCGCTTGTCCGTCTGGTATCGCTGCTGGTACATGACGCTGCCGCAGTCGGCACAAAAGAGTATGCCGGAGAACAAGCCCACTTCGTCATAACGGTTGGGGCGTTTGCGCTGCTTGCGTAACTCCTGCACCCGTTCCCACGTTTCCCGGTCAATGATAGGCTCATGGTGGTTCTCAAAAACCGCCTGCTTTTCCGGGGGATTTTCTATGCTGTGTTTCAGCTTGTAGGACGGCTTCTCGGTCTTAAAGTTTACCAGACAGCCCGTATATTCCCGGTTTTCCAGCAGATGAACCACGGTATTGGTCGCCCACTTGCACTCATAGCCGGGGTGGTAGCGGCGGGTGC
>ERZ772875.764-NODE-764-length-34912-cov-23.982988_pt1 | contig 34912 bp, 25 predicted proteins | sample MGYA00580585_ERZ772875 | MGnify/ENA primary metagenome ERZ772875 (study PRJEB29015, sample SAMEA2737736) | human gut metagenome | biome: human gut; feature: human-associated habitat; material: faeces | place: China | collected 2012 ... | reverse complement strand
CACGGATCGTATCCGCAACGCTTTCGCCCTTGGATGCTGAGCTGGAAGAAGCCTCAGAAAAACCAAGTACCTGTCCCCCCATATTGATCATGGCAGCTTCAAAGCTTAATCGGGTACGTGTACTTGGTTCATAAAATAAAGTAGCAAGTTTTTTACCATCACAGACATGTGCATATTTGCTCTGGTTGTTCATAATATCCTGTCCAAGTGTCAGAAGTTCCTCAAGCTCCTCAAGAGATAAATCCTGTGGACTGATAAGATGTCGCATACATTTGCCTCCTATCTCAAATTTCGATTTTTTCTATTTTACTACAACTGACCCCGTATGGCAATATATTGACTTGACTTTTTATCAGGTTTCCATAATAATGATGTATGGGTCAAAATGTATTTTGACCCATACATCACTAAAGATTCATTCATTTATGAATAATATAACCTGTGCCGGTGCGCTGTCCGGCAGGGTCGATCCATGAATAACCATCAGCGCAGAAATGAGGAAGTCTATGATAAAATTGTATGACAACGGAGTTTATCTTGTAAATGGCACAGATATCGTAGAGGACAACGGCGAAGCAGCCGCAGCTCTTACCGCCAAATGCGGACAGGCTCCAAGTAAGCAGGAAGCTGCCAAAGGAACCATGGCGTACAGTATTTTAGAGGCTCACAACACCTCTGGAAATATGGAACAGCTTCAGATTAAGTTCGACAAATTAACATCACATGATATTACATTTGTTGGAATTATTCAGACCGCTCGTGCATCCGGGTTGGAGAAGTTCCCTATCCCTTACGTTCTGACGAACTGCCACAACAGTCTCTGTGCTGTCGGTGGAACGATCAACGAGGATGACCACATGTTTGGTCTTTCCTGCGCCAAGAAGTACGGCGAGGTCATCGTGGCTGCCTCCTCCAAGGATAAGAATTACAGCTACATCCCCGATTGCTCCGATCTGGACATCCCCGAGGACACCGACTACGTCTACATCTGCGAGAACGAGACGATCCACGGCGTGACGTGGAACAAGCTGCCCAATACCAAGGGCCATGTGCTGGTGTCCGACCAGTCCTCCATGTTCCTGAGCAAGCCCTGCAACGTCTCCGACTACGGCATGATCTACGCCGGCGTCCAGAAGAACGTGGGCCCCGCCGGTATGGTGGTGGTCATCATCCGCGAGGATCTGATCCGCGAGGATATCGATCCCAAGATGCCCGTTTACATGAGCTACAAGACCCATGCCGACAACGGCTCCATGTACAATACCCCCAACTGCTGGGCCATCTACTGCTGCGGCAAGGTGTTCAAGTACCTCAAGAGCATCGGCGGTCTGGAGGAGATGCACAAGCGCAATATCGCCAAGGCCAAGGTCATCTACGACTTCCTGGATCAGTCCAAGATGTTCAAGGGCACCGTGGAGCCGGAGTTCCGCAGCCTGATGAACATCCCCTTCGTCACCGGCAGCGCCGAGCTGGACGCCGAGGTGGTGGCTGCCACCAAGGCCGCCGGTTACGACAACCTGAAGGGTCACAAGTCCGTGGGCGGTCTGCGCGCCTCCGTGTACAACGCCATGCCCATCGAGGGCGCCGAGGCGCTGGTGGCGTTCCTGAAGAAGTTCGAGGCCGAGCATACGAACTGATTAACGGGGGAGCAGACGCCCCCTTCCGCGGCAAGGTTTCACAAAACGTATATTATAAAGGAGAAGTATCATGCGTATTCTGGTTACTGACGGTATGGACAAGACCGCGATGGCGCAGCTGCGCGACATGGGCCACGAGGTGGTGGAGCAGTTCTACGAGCCGGATCAGCTGGGCAAGGCCCTGCGTGATTTCGATGTCGTGGTCGTCCGCTCCAAGACCAAGGTTCGCGCCAACCACATCGACGAGGCCAAGGGCAGCCAGCTGAAGCTCATCATCCGCGGCGGCGTGGGTGTGGACAACATCGACGTGAAGTACGCCGAGGCCAACGGCATCGCCGTGAAGAACACCCCCAAGGCATCCTCCCAGTCCGTGGCGGAGCTGGCCATGGGCCACATGTTCGCCTGCGCCCGCTATATCTCCGACGCCGGCTACACCATGCGCAACGGCGAGTGGAAGAAGAAGGAGTACGGCAAGGGCATCGAGCTGCAGGGCAAGACCCTGGGCATCGTGGGCTTCGGCCGCATCGGCCAGCATCTGGGCGTTATGGCCAAGGCCATCGGCATGAACGTCATCGCCTTTGATATCTTCCACATCCCCGGCATCGAGGAGCAGCTGGGCATCCCCTATGTGGAGATGGACGAGCTGCTGGCCAAGGCTGACTTCGTGTCCGTTCACGCTCCCGCTGTGGACGGCGGCGCGCTGATCTCCGCTGAGAACATCGCCAAGATGAAGGACGGCGTGGTGATCATCAACACCTCCCGCGGCACCAACGTGGACGAGGCGGCCCTGCTGGCCGCGCTGGAGTCCGGCAAGGTGCGCGCCGCCGGTCTGGATGTGTACGCCGACGAGCCCGCCACCAACAAGGCGCTGTACAGCCATCCCATGGTGTCCTGCACGCCGCACATCGGCGCGGCCACCGTGGAGGCGCAGAAGCGCATCGGTACGGAGATCGTGGACATCATCAAGGGCATGTAACTCCCGCGTAAAACGCAAAAAAAGAGAGACGGCGCAGCCGTCTCTCTTTTTTTGCCGTATAGGGGGGCGTGTCTCCAGACTGACGGATCGCATGGCGCTCAGCCTTCGAGGCTATCTTTTTTTTGCGGAAAACTGCCGCGCGGGGGTCGGGGAGGTGAAGCCATCGAGCAGGGCGCGGATGCGATCCTGCTCGATGCCGTAGGCCATGACGAGCTGTTCAATATCATACATGCTGTACCTCCGTTTCACTGTGTAAGAGGATGTCGCAGCGCTGCGGGATGGAGAACGCCGCGAAATACTGCTCCTCCAGCGGGATCCAGCGGGTGCGGAACACCGCCGCCTGCTCCGGGCCGCTGCGGCGCCGGATGCGGCGCAGCTGCTCGTCAGGCTTCACCGTCAGAAAGACCCGCAGGTCGTAGCTGTCCCACAGGGCCGGGTGGCAGGCGTAGGCCCCCTCCACCACGGTCAGCGCCGCGGCTTCGGCGTGTACCGCGTTGCCCAGCGCCTGCCGCCGGCACAGGTAGGGGCGGAATGTCACCGGCAGACCCTGCCGGGCGGGGCCCAGCACCTCCGCCAGAAAGCGCTCGTGATCCACGTTTTCGCCGGGGTGGGCCAACCGTTCCGCCGTGCGCTGCACCGGCCGGAGGAAGAAGTCGTCCATGTGGAACACGCGGCCACCCAGCTCCTGCTGAAGACGCTGGGCCAGCGTGGTCTTGCCGGCGCCGCAGCGGCCGTCGATGGCGATGAGCAGCGGCGCGCCCGGCAGACGCCGGCGGATGGTCTGCACCAGTCGGTCATAGCCGGCGGGGGCAGGGAAGGGGTGGTCGGTGTGTTCCATGGTGCGGTGCTCCTTTCCCGGCGGAGAGATATTTCTGCGGGAATGATACCACATTGGTGTGGGAAACACAACATTTCCGCGGGAAAAGCATTACAGCTCCCGGCGGGATGCGGTATAGTTTCAACAAAAGCCGCCTGCAGGCGGGCAACAGAGAAAGGAGATCTGACGTGGAATATACAAGGTACTGGAGCAGATCCTCACCGACTATCCGGACATTGAGGTGGTGCAGATCCAGTTCAACTATCTGGACTACGACGGTCCCGCCGTCCAGAGCCGCCGGTGCTACGAGGTGTGCCGGAAGCACATCGTCATGGAGCCGGTGAAGGGACCGTTTGAAAAATCCAAGGCGTAACGTAACCGTCAAAACTGAGGGCGGCCGGACACACATGGGACAATAGTGGTGGGGAGTTGTGAAGCTTTCCGCCACTATAACGTTCAGGATGTGAAGTAAATGACGAGCTTGGAAACGCCAGTCTGGACATTTGCCCCGGATGCGATGCGAAACAGTTGAAAATGCTGGTAGATCTTCTGCGCCTATCATCGAACTCTGCGATGCAAAGTCCCGCATATACCGGGTCATTTCGATTGCCACGGACATCACGAAGGGAATCAGCAACACCCACTTCTTCTGAAACCATCTATACAGCCCCGTTCCAAGCGGAATGAACAGCCAGATGTTATTGATGCCCCGCTCTCACAGATTGCTCTTTCAAGAACTTCCCGGCATAGGAAAAGAGGACAAAGTTCGTTCTTGCATCTCCTGACTCCCGAAACATCAGTGTTTCATGAAGAATGAAAGCCACATAAACAATCGTCAGTACTACGCTTAAACTCTTCGGAAGAACAATCATCAGCAAGCAGACCACACATCCAAAAACAACTACCATGCATGGGAAGCCATTCAGAAGGTTGTCCACACACGGCATAACGTTGCCGTTTCTGTCAAGCAGAAGGTTCACCTTGCCACTGCATTTGATGCCGTACTACCCTTTAGACAATGCCTTTGAATTGCCATTCGCATCAAAATACATATCCGTGTCTGCTGCGCCATAGCCGGGAGTGGATCCCGTTACCTGCTGCTCACTGCGGAGGGGTAGCATATTTGAGCAGCACAACGGCCATGTAGCTGAACACATGGCCGTTGTGCGGAATCAGTATTTTCTCCACACCATCTTATTAACTACGTTTACATACCCCTGAACGATGCGAACCACCTTCATGGACACAGTCTCGTCCACATAATCGGGGCAGGGCTTGCCCAGAACGCCCTTCTGCTTCATTTCAATGGCCATATCGGTGGCATTGAGAAGCTCACGAGTGGTAATGCCCGCCAAGATGAAGTCACCAGCCTCCAGAGCCTCCGGACGTTCCGTACTGGTACGGATACACACGGCAGCAATGGGATGACCGATGGACAGGTAGAAGCTGCTCTCCTCCGGCAGGGTGCCGGAGTCGGAGACGATTGCCAGAGCGTTCATTTGCAGCTTGTTATAGTCGTTAAAGCCCAGCGGCTCGTTGACACGGACACGAGGGTCCAGCTGGAAGCCACTCTTTTCCAGACGATGCTTGCTTCTGGGATGGCAGGAGTACAGGATGGGCATATCGTACTTTTCTGCCAGTGCATTGATGGCAGTAAACAGACTCAGGAAGTTCTTTTCAGAGTCGATGTTCTCCTCACGGTGGGCGGACAGCAGAATGTACTTGTCCTTCTCCAATCTCAGACGCTCCAGCACATCGCTTTTCTGGATCTTCTCCAGATTCATGTGCAGCACCTCCGCCATGGGAGAACCGGTCTGGTAGGTGCGCTCCTTGGGCAAACCGGTATCCGCCAGATACTTCCGGGCGAATTCGGAATAGCACAGGTTCACGTCAGAGATTACGTCCACGATGCGGCGGTTGGTCTCCTCGGGCAAGCACTCATCCTTGCAGCGGTTGCCGGCCTCCATATGAAACAGCGGGATGTGCAGCCGCTTTGCGCTGATGGCAGACAGGCAGGAGTTGGTATCACCCAGCACCAAATAGCCCTCCGGCTGCAACTCGGACAGAAGCTCATAGCTGCGACCCAGAATGTTACCGCAGGTCACGCCCAGATTCTCGCCCACCACGGGCACCAGAATGTCAGGGCCATACTCCCCGAAGGTGTTTTTCAGCTCAAAATCCTCCCAGAAAACGGTGGAAAGATTTCTGTCCCAGTTCTGATTGTAATAGACCACGCAGCAGTCAAAATATTCCCGGCAGCGTTTGATAACGGCAGCCAGCCGAATAATCTCCGGACGGGTGCCACAGCCAATCATGACTTTGGTGCGACCGTCGTTTTTCCATGTAAAGTTGTGTTCCATATCATTCTCCTATTGACAACCAGTATCTTCTTTTACACCGGCTCAAAGAAAGTGTCCGGGTGGTTCGGGTTGAAAATCTCGTTGCAGGTCATCACCGTCACCAGATTCTCCGTCTCAGACAGATTGATGATATTGTGAGTCCAGCCGGGAATCATGTGGACAGCCTCAATCTTATCCCCGGAAACCTCAAACTCCACCGTTTCTCCGGTGTTGATGTTCCGCTCCTGAATCAAGCCATGACCTGCCACCACAATGAACAGCTCCCACTTGGAGTTGTGCCAGTGCTGCCCCTTCGTGATGCCCGGGCGGCTGATGTTAATGCTCACCTGTCCGCAGTCAGCGGTATGCACCAGCTCCGTGAAAGAGCCACGGCTGTCCACATTCATCTTCAGAGCGTACTTGAATTTGTCGGTGGGCAGATAGGTCAGGTACAGGGAGTACAGCTTCTTTGCAAAGGAGCCATCCGGCATTTTCGGCATCATAAGCGTATTCGGCTGTGCCTTGAACTCCTGCAGCAGATCCACGATTTCGCCCAGTGTCACCTTGTGGGTCACGGGAACGCAGCAGTAGCGACCGTCTGCTTTCAGAACGGTTTCCACCCCGTCAAACTCACAGTGCTGCTCCTTGCCTTCCAGCAGGTCAAACATCCCTTCTACAAGGTCATCAATGTACAGCAGCTCCAGCTCGGTAGTGCGGTCGTTGACGGTGAACGGCTCATCGTTGGCAACCGCCCAGCAGAAGGTACTGACGGCACTATTGTACTTGGGGCGGCTATGCCCCATCAGGTTTACAAAACGGTAGACAGCCACCTTTGCCCCGGTCTCCTGGGCATACTGGAAGAACAGCTCCTCGCCGGCCTTCTTGCTGCGTCCGTACTCGCTGTTTCCGAAACGTCCTGCCAGAGTGGCTTGGATAGAGGATGACAGCATGATGGTTGCCTTATTGTTGTGCTTTTTCAGGCAGTTCAGCAGGTCGGATGCAAAACCGAAGTTGCCCTTCATAAAATCGTCCGGGTTTTCCGGACGATTCACGCCAGCCAGATTAAACACGAAGTCCGCTTTCCGGCAGTACTCGTCCAGCTCCTCGGCGGTGGAGTCCAGATCATACTCGTAGATTTCTTCAATACTCAGCGCCGGGCGAGTCTTGTTCTTCCCATCCCGGATGTTTTTCAGGTTGTTGCACAGGGCAGTTCCCACCATGCCCTTGGCACCTGTGACTAGAATGTTCATCTCTCACCTCTCAGTGAACTGCGGTGCAGTCCGGGATATCCGCGTCATCCGGTACACACGCGCTGTTGCTGACCGTCACATTGCTGCCGACCCGCGCACGCTTTCCGACTTTTGCGTATGTGCGCACGACGGAATTGGTATAGATCAGTGCGAAATCGTCCACGAAGCTGTCGTGGTGAATCTCCACACCCGAATTCAACAGTACGCCGCTGCCCACAGAAGCGCCGTTCTGGACGGTGGTGTGCTGCAGGAGGACACAGCCCTCTCCGAGCCTTGCATAGGGGCTGACATAGGCACTGGGGTGGCGCAGGGGCGGAAAGGCGTATCCGATCTCCGCCGCCGCCCGGTACAGACGTTCCCGTATCGCATTACAGCCGATCGTGACCACCAGCTGCCGGTATGTGGGAAAGAGGCGGGGTAGGTCTGCGGTGCCTCCCAGTACGGGCAGGCCACATATCTCCGTGCCCGACGCGATTCCGTCGTCCACGAAGGCGCAGTCGTACTGCATCGCGGCCAGTTCGGATACGACGCGGCCGAATCCGCCCGCGCCGATCAACAGCAGCTTTTCCTTAGACATTGGGGATGCCCTTCAGCGCGTTCTGCACATACTCGGTGGTCAGGATCTTCTTGACAGTGCCTTCCACATCCAGACGATTGGTGTTGTGGCTGGTGTAGGACTCGTCCGCCATAGTATGTACCTCGCCGTTGACCACAAACTTGTCGTAGTTCAGGTCGCGGTTATCCGCGGCAACACGGAAGTAGTGACCCATATCCTCGCTGCGCAGACGCTCCTCACAGGTCATAAGGGTCTCAAATAGTTTCTCACCGTGACGGGTACCGATGATGTTCGTGCCGGTATCGCCGAACAGCTGCTGGACGGCCTTGGCCAGATCGCCGATGGTAGAGGCATCTGCCTTCTGGATGAACAGATCGCCGGGGTTTGCGTGCTGGAAGGCGAACATAACCAGATCCACCGCCTCGTCCAGATTCATCAGGAAGCGGGTCATGTTGGGGTTGGTGATGGTGATGGGGTTGCCAGCCTTGATCTGGTCAATGAACAGCGGAATGACAGAGCCACGGCTGCACATAACATTGCCGTAACGGGTGCAGCAGATGGTGGTACCACCACGTTCCGCAGCCACACGGGCATTGGCGTAAATGACGTGCTCCATCATGGCCTTGGAGATGCCCATGGCATTGATGGGATAGGCCGCCTTGTCAGTGGACAGGCAGACAACACGCTTAACGCCTGCATCAATGGCAGCATGCAGGACGTTATCGGTACCGATGATGTTGGTCTGGACAGCCTGCATGGGGAAGAACTCGCAGGAGGGAACCTGCTTCAGAGCAGCAGCGTGGAAGATGTAATCGACACCGGGCATAGCATCCTTGATGGACTGCGGGTTGCGGACATCACCGATGTAGAACTTCACCTTCTTGGCGGTGTCGGGATGCTTGGCCTGAAGCTCATGGCGCATATCATCCTGCTTCTTTTCGTCACGGGAGAAGATACGAATCTCCTTCAAGTCAGAGTCCAAGAAGTGCTTCAGAACGGTAGAACCAAAAGAACCAGTACCACCAGTGATCATAAGGGTTGCGTTATCAAATGCAGACATTTTTATTTCTCCTAATCTTTTATCAAAAAACATCCTTCAAAAGAATTGCATCAATCATCAGTTTGACATTTGGCTGCAAGTCTTTTATGAGGGTCGGAAACAAAAGGATTGTGCTTATTTGCGTCAGCAACGACGCCAACGCAGCACCAGACGCTCCCCACAAGGGGATCATGAGCGCATTCAGCAATACATTTGTTATTGCTGCTCCGATATACAAATATTTGAGATAATTTTGTTTACTGTAAGAAACGACCCATGCATTTCTGGCTACTCCCAGATAGGAAAAAGCTGTATACCATGTAATGATTCTCAACGGAGCTGCAGCCGGGGCGTATGCGTCACCATACAAAATACTCATGATCGGAGACGCTAAGAGCGAAAAGAGAAGTGAAACACCCACAGACACATAGAACACAATTGCATAAAGCTGCTTGTTCTTGCGTTCAAACAGTTTCTTATTATCGAAAGACTGCAAAATAACTGGGTGCAGAGAATCAATTATCGCCGTCAGCAAAAACACCCATGTATTGCACAGAGAAACTGCCGTTGAATAAAATCCCACTTCCGACTCATTCAACATTTGTTTCAGCATGAACTTATCCGTACTGCCGTAAATCGAGACCATCAAGCCAGCTAAAATGAAGTGATAGCTACTAAAGAATAATTCTTTTGCCTTGCGTACTGAGCACTTAAACTGAGGGCCGTTGTGCTTTTTATACATGACAAGAAGGACAACAGCCACCACCATGTAGTCGATAGAAGTCGAAATGGCAAACCATTCTACGCTTTTTCCTGTTGCCAACAGCCACACTTTATAAGCGGAAACAACCGTATATGATATTACCGTCGCAAAAGCAGAGTATTTCGATTCAAGTTTTGATTGAAACCAATAGTCCAGGGTGTCCATCACTTGGAAAACCACACCAATGCCGCAGAGAAACACCACAATGTGCGTCGTAGTCTCTCCCTTATCAGCGATCAGCGTGATACACACCATCATAAGTACTGATAAGACGCTGGAAACCATTCTAAGGACAATCGCAGATCCAACGGTTTCGCCTTCCTCGTCGGGATGATCCACAAAATTCTTTACGATAACCGAATTGATTCCAAGCGTACAGAATGATGCAAAGAAAGATGTGTATGTTGCAGCATAATTAATCAGTCCGAAATTGCTTGGTCCCAGGTATCGTGCCGTAAGTAATCCAACAAAAAACGCAAGCAGCATGTGATATACCCGTCCGACAATAATCCAGCTTGCATTTCTTGTCACCTTACTGCTCAGTAAATCTCGTATCTTCATACTTCTAGATTCCTAATGACTTTTGCCGGAACACCACCAACCAAAGTATTATCCGGTACATCATGTACCACACACGCACAAGCAGCTACAACACAGCCATTACCTACAGTTGAATTGTTGCAAATCGTACTTCTGCCTCCAATCCATGTTCCGTTTCCAATCACCTGATGATAAATCTCGCCCTCACCGGCTCTTCGGGTCCTATCTCCAATTGCGTGTCCGCCCGTTTGAAATGTAACCTCTGGACCAAGATCACAATTATCGCCAATTTGGACTGTACCGTTTCCATTGACCTTACAGTTTTTACCAATCCAACAATTATTTCCAATCGCAATGGCACCTTTGCATTCAATAGGGCCAACTATTGTCGTCCCGTCTCCGACTGGACACCCGATTCCACGGAGCAATTTTCGTTTCATATTGCACGCAAGCGGTTTTGTTCCGACAAAAACATGGTTAATCAAAAACAGATTTAACGTTCTCTTGATACCATTTAAATGCAGTATTCTTTTAAGATTCATTTGCATGATACCATCCATTATCCAATATTTCTGCGTTGCTGCAGGGACCGTCTTCAAACAAAGTCTGCGCCGTGTTGCCTTTGATGATTTCCCTTGCTAATTCAACAAATCGCCCGGATGCCACCTGTGCATTCCATGTATCTGAAATCGTGGCATAAGCATTCTCGCCCATCTTTCTTCTATAGGCGTCATCGTCCAACAATCTACAGACCTGTTTTTCAAAGTGCTTTTGATTCCCGTTTTCGTAAATCAGACCATTTACGCCATCCTTGATTAAGAAAGGCACTGAGCCAATTGCGTGGCTTGCAACAACCGCACATCCACTGTTCATCGATTCATTTAAAACGGCTCCCCAACCCTCATTAAAATCACTGGTAAACAGGAACACATCGGCTCTTTCCATATAAGCACGTACTTCGTCCGGAGACATTGCGCCAAGCATTTCTACGCAATCTTCTACGCCTTTGCTCCGAATCATTTCACGAAGCTGTGCTTCCATCTCACCATTGCCGATAATACTTATTTTAAAGGAGTAGCCTTTTTTCTTAAGAGATGCTGCTAACTCGATGGAAGCATCCGGATGCTTCCATCCTATAAGCCTGCCGGCCCATAGGATGGAAGCCTGAGGATGCTTCCATCCTGCTGACGTAACCGATAGCTTTCGCTTCATCAATTCAGCGGCATCATATTTTTTGGTCTCCGGGAAATACCCCCACTTAAAGGTTCTTCCCTTAAAATTTGTGTAGCGATTCAAATCCGCAGCAGTATAGGCACTGCTACAGCAGAAATACAACGTTCCCTTTTCAAACGGTTTCAAATGCTTCCACGCACTCGCAAAATTGTGCGGGATCTGCAACAACCCCGTTCCCTCCTTAAAGTAGCGCTCACTAAACTTAAAGCACAGTTTTCCTTTACTCGTGCGGCGCACAATCAGACTATCCGGGCATGAGCCGTATATCGCTACATCTGCATCATCAATTAGTTTTTCGGCCTGATGCATTTTCTCCTCAGAATCGTAGGCACAAAGCACAAACGGGTATTTGTGATTCATATCCTCATACCCCATGTCAAGTCTCTCTTGCGGAATCGCTTCTAAGGCAACAAATGTATACTCCACACCATCTTGACTTAAAATTCCCTGTGAGAAAGGAAGCTGATGATGATTCATAAAATTAGAAACCATTACAGTTTTCATAAAGGCTCCTTCCTTCCCGCCAGATAGAAAAGCACATAAACAAACTCTATTCCCGGAAATCCTCCCAGAAAAATACTTGCCTCTCCACTGGATTGAATAAACAACCCCAAAATACAAATCAAAGCAGTCCGTGCAACTGGATTATCATTTTCACAACACGCCAAGGTTTTTTTAAGCATCATCCCATAAAAGAGTATTGTTCCCAATAAACCTGTAGAGCAAAGATGTGCCAACGGTGCATTATGGGCATTAGCAAAGCTCGCCTCGCCTAAATTTCCAACTATCCATTGAAAATTAGTACGTAACAAAGAAAGGTAGTCAGTAAATGTTCCTTGACGACCTGAAAATAGTGACTTGCCCATTATCATTAGGTCAGCATATCCACTTCTAAATAGCATCAGATACATTGGAACGAACAATATTGGAAATGCAAAACATAGAGCCACAATCATTTTGGGAATTCTAATTTTTACAGGCAGTATTGCACTTGCAACTACAAATATAGCCGCAATCATACATGTTCTTGCGCCTGTCATCCATAGTAAATACAGCAAATACGTAACAAGTATAACAACAAAAGCTTTTTTCCTTGCATTTTTTAGATAAATTATGACAATGCAAATTACCGCAAAAATATAAATTCCTGCAAGATTGCTGTTTCCAAAATACAATGTAAGCGTCGGTGAAACTGTATTATTATCTCTATAATATGCAAACGGCATTAGTGAATAAGCAGAGAACAGCAATCCACTTAGTATTCCAAATCTATATACTGTATCAATCGTTTTTTTATTCTGCAAAAACGTATTATTTAATGCTATAACCCAAAATAATGAAAAATAACAAACTATGGCATAAAGCAATCCGCTTTCAAACGGTTCATCCGTTGTAAATAGACTCACAACAACATCAATGAGAAGTACAAAAAACAATACTATATATTTTCTTTCTGTGCCGTTATTGTAAATCGTCAAAGCGATATTTGCTGTTGTTGCAATAACACCAAGCCAAATCACATAGTGGATAATTCCAGTGTTTTTTAATGGAATAAGCAGAAAGAATAAGAACGCCGCAAACAGTTGGATGTCATGGAAAGATACCTTAAATTCTCGAAGCGCATGTTTTTCAACCATTTATACTTTAAAAACCTCCTACCATATCACTATATAATTTTATATAATCACCATATTTCACCTTTTCACTAAATCTGCAAGCAGAATTAATGCACGTAATTCGGCTAACGTCCGCACAGTTATTATTTATGATTGCTTCTAACATTTCTTCATAAGAATCAACCACTACACCCGAATTCTCATCAATGCACTCAGGGCTTCCACCAGTGCGAAATGTAATCACAGGTATCCCGCATGCTTGTGCTTCAACATTCACCAATCCTAAAACTTCTTCTCTGGTCGGATTCACAAAAACATCTGCTGCGGTATAAATGCCTGCAAGTTCTTTTTGATTCTGTGTTCTATGAATTGTTATTATACTAGCGGGCAACTTCTTATCAATTTTTTCATCCGTTCCAACTAAAACAATTTTGAACAGATTTCCATCCAGTTCAGACGCCAATCTTATAAAGCAATCCAGACCTTTTTTTACTCCCCAGCCAAATGAAACTCCCAAAATAACTTTCTGTCCCTCTTTAACGCCCCACTTATTCCTATATTCATTTTCTGTTGGCTTAAATACATGCAAATCGATGCCATTGTTAATAACTTTTACTGGATATTCATTTAAATAAGATTCATTCACAAGATTCGCCAGCCATTTTGACGGAGTAACAGCAGTCAAATTTTTTACCCCAGTAAACCATTTTTTCTTTAACCTCCACATTCGCTTTGTATTATCATACAATGCTTCTGGATATTCTTTATACTGAGGGCAATTAAAACAACCTGTTCTCCATTTATCACATTTTGCCATTGTAAAATGTGGACATTGTCCAGTGAACGCCCAGCAATCATGCAGAGTCCATACAACCGGAATTTCATGCTTCTTTATATACGAAAATAGCATTGGCAAATTAACATATGAATTATGAAGGCTGTGCAGATGAATAATATCGGGCTTGAATTCATCAATCTTCTTCAAAAGTTTATATGTCTCAAACCATGCGAAACACCCATTGAATCCTGTGATTCTGGCAAGCGCAACATTTACCCGGCGACTATTGAATGTTCCGATTCGATAATAGCCGCAGTCCTCACCTGCATCACGGTTCGTTGTGGTAATAGGCGACGCACACATTACCTCGTGACCCTGCGCTCTTGCTACCTCGGCAATCCCCATCATGATTTTTCCGGTGCTTCCTTTTGCCCCACCGTTAATCTGCACAATACGCATCACTCGTACTCCTCACTGATTATCGCTAAAAAATGTATATCCTCTACGCCTCATGATTGCCTTTGAGAGATTGAACAGCGGCTTCGGAAGCCACTCACGAAGCCACGTCCGGAATTCAAGCATCCATTCATCTTTAACTCGCATATCCTCTCGGTCACCTTTATAAATAGGATTCCCATCGAAATACTTGCGTGCCTTCGTCAGCACCTTTCCTTTACGAATCACGTCAAGAATAGGGAATTCCCCGCGTCGGCTATCTGCGCAACGGGCATTCAGCTGTCGTGCCATATTCGTCAACGCAACCTCATACTGCCAGGCATTCAGCGTTTTTGTCAGTGTCTTTTCCATGAAATCCTTACGCCAAATGCCCGCATACAGACTGACAATGTAATCGCCTGCATGATTGTCCAGCAGAAAAATACCCGGTTCCAATTCCTCAGCTTTTCTGTTTCTCAGACTCTTCATGGTCATAACAAACAGACGCAGATAATCAATCTGATGCTTTTCCATGATCTGAATATCTTCGTTGACCGCCTGAGTCGAAATCCTTTCCGTCAGGAAATAGTCATCCAAGGTAAAGAGAACATACTCGGTCTTAATCAGCGGCATCACTGCTCTCAGACGTTCCGTTATTTCCGTGCCTTCGCCTGCTGCCACCACTGTTACATTTTCAAAAGTACGATCAGTGGGTTTATCGGTTACTAAAAACGTCTCCACATTTCGGTCTGCCCAATTCTGATTCAAAAGCAAAATATGTGCATCCCACAAATCCGAAAACTTGTCGCACGTCGAAATAATAATTGAAAAGTTGTTCTCCATCACCATGTATCCTCTGCCACTTATTTCATATGTCGGATTGCCTTTGCAACCACATCTTCCGATGTCTTGCAGCTAGCCTGCAGATTATGATGCTCTCTTGTCATCACAATCGCTTGTTCGTAGTATTTCTTTTGAAGTGCCTGATTCGAAATCAGCTGTGTAATCGAATCCACCAATTTGGCTTTATCCGTACAAACCATTGCCGCATCCGTTGACTGCATATACTCAACGATGCCGCTTTCTAGCGAGCCATATGTTAGAATGGATGCACCGCTCGCCAATGCGTCCGCTGCCTTCGTAGAGAGTGAATACCGTGAAAGGTTGATGTCCTTTTCCTCAAATCCCTCTACAATAACCGTTATGTCGCTTTCTGCCATGCGCTTTTGAACCTGCGTGTACGGCACAGAACCCATATATTTGACATTTTGATTGTCCTTGAATACAGAATAGACCTGCTCGTCCTTTTCGTTGGAATAAACCTCCAGCATATATTCTGGGTTGATTTTCCCAAGGGCGTAGCCAATATCGTTCAGGGAGTTGTTGCGTCCCATACCGATATTTCCGAAGTAAGTAATAACCGGGCAATCTTTGTTAATCACGCTGAACGGTTTACGCTGAACCGTAGAAGTCAAATAAACCGTTTCGCCGTCCAGTCCAAATTCCGAATTATACTTATCCCGAATCTTGTCGCTGATGTAAATCGCACTACCCGGCCAAGTCAGAACCTTGTCAATCAATTTCTTGTAGGTCGATTTATAAAGGTGATAGATCGGATTCAGCGTCTTTTCCACATTGAAATAATAGTCATCGCCAATGCAGGAGACAATTGGCACGTTATATCTCTTGGCGACATACATTGCAATCTGCGGGATAAAATAGTCATCCGAAAAAGCCAGAAACACGCATTCTGGTTTGAAGTCATCTAGCCAATTATTTAGCTTCTCCGTGCACCAGAATCTCTTACGCCAGAGGATTCCCCTGAGCAAATGCGTAAGAGGCGTATGCTTTCCACCGAACTTATAGGCAGCTTCTGCTTTTGTATTTCCGAGTTCCAAATCATTGTCTTTCCACTCGGTGTCAAGCTCATCATAATAATAAATTACGCCAGTATCGACTTTCTTCCCCATCCACCGCTGCAACACACGGTGATCCGTAATTTGGAAAAGCGTTTCGCAATGCCCCTTGCACGGCTTCTTTGTATTAGAGAATATCTGTGCAATATTCTCTTTCTCCCAATAGTGAAAGTACGCATCAAAAGCGCGTGACGTTGATTTTGTGTTATATGGAACCGTTCCTACGATCAGCACTCTCGGATGCATATCGTTTCTCCTTTGAACTTTTATCGAATACTTAATACTTTCTTGAGTACGACATTTTGATTGAGCAGACGGATAACTACTGCGCACAGCCCTACTGTCAGGGCGAAGTTTCCGGCAGTCAGTAAATACCCTTCAATACTGCTAAATTGGATTGCAACACTGCTTTTGAAGATATTGAGAAGCAGACCGTGCATCATGTAAATTTCCAAGCTTTGTTTTCCTGCCCAAAGGAAAAAATCGCTTACTTTTTCTTTCCGAATAATACAAATCTCAGCACGGCATTTTGGTTCATCATCACTATTGCCATCACAGTAAGTGCTACCGTAATCACATAGTTGACCAGAACCATGCTCAGCCCCACCGGACTGTACAGAATCGGCACTTTGTCCGACTTGATCAAGCTGAGAAGCAGATAGTGCGTGAGATACACTTCCAACGAGTGCTCTCCGACCCATGCAAGAGTACCCCCCGATTTTACTGGAGAAGATTCCCCTACAGAGACCACATACTGCAATACACCCAGCCAACGATGTTGCCGCACGCAAGATAATCGCAAAGCCGCCATCCGACATCTCATAAAGCGGAAATCTAAGAATAACGAACAGCCACACCGCAAAGCAGATTGCGACTACACTATCAATAATCTTTTTACCAATCTCAGATTCCTTCATCCTGTCATCAAACTGACCATACAAGAAGCCTGCATAGTAGAAAGGCATATAATAGAGCGTCAATTTGATTGCAAAGAACGAAAGCCCTAAAATTGCGCCAATTCCCACCAGCAGAACCATTCCCACTAAGTAGCACCCCAAAAGTACGGTCTGCTTCTTCAGCAGGTTTTCTTTGCTCACCCGCTCTGCAATGAAAGAGGCAATGCCAAAAATCATGCTAATCGTCCAAATCGTTGCAAGGAACCAATAACCTGAATCCATATTCCACAGGAGATGCTTAACGTTTAGGAAACCATCCTCTCCAAAAATGATACCTCTAACTAAAAAACTCCATACAGCCCACGGCAGCATATACGCAACCGTTCTACGCTTCACATATTTCCACAGCCCCTTACCATCAGAGATTGGGCGGCTATATTTCGTTACAAATCCACTGATCAAGATGAACAACGGCATTTGCAATGACCAGATGATGTTGAAAAGAAAACTCTTCTGCGAATCAACAGTACATCCAGTCATGGTATGCCCCAAAACAACCAGAAGCATCGCTATGCCACGCATGATATCCACAAATTGATTTCGGTTTTCTGTCTTAGCCTGCATCCCTTAATACCCTCTCAAACATAAACTTCCGCAGCCAGTTGGGCGCCAGCGCCGACCCGCTGCGGATTACGCAACTCTTAATGTACTGACCATTTCCAATAAAGCCTTGCTGTTTCATAAATTTGAACAACTTGGCCTGCGTCTTGGCATATTTCCAACCGGCTCTTCTTAAATACATATCCGAGCCAGCTCTCATATGGAGCAGCGGCTCTTGAATGTTGTACCCATGATATCCTGCCATCAGCATCCTTAGCCAAAGGTAATAGTCCTCCAGTAAGTAGAAATCCTGATAGGAGCCAACTGCTTTGACTGCGGACTTCTTATACATCACACAGGGGTGATTGAACGGATTCCGCTTCTTTGCAAACTCTATAATTTCCGCATTCGTCTCCGGCGGCACTCGCCTCGTATCAACCGTGTTCGGATCAGTGGTAAACTCCTCCACGATGCCGGAGCAAATGCTCACCTCCGAATGTGTGTTAAACACAGCAATCTGTTTTTCACATCGATCTGGATAAGCGATGTCATCGCTGTCCATCCGGGCAACCAACTCATTTTTGCAATACTTGATTCCCTCATTCAGCGCATTGCCAAGCCCACCGTTTTTCGCAAGTCGGACAACATTCAGAGATTCACCCATCTCCTGCTGCTTTGTAGCAATCACGCTATCTAGCTGTTCGTTCAGTGGTCCATCACATACCAATACGAAATCATTTGTGGATAGCGTCTGCGCTTGTATGCTCTCTATTGCCTGCTTCAGATACTCCGGCTTCTCTTTGCGATAGACCGACATAAGAACGGAGTATTCTCTGTATTCCACAACACTCATAGTCCCTCTCCGCATATCAAAGATTACAGCCCAGACTCATCTCAAAGAGTCTGAGCCGTTTTCCTTATAAAGCTCTACTAATCGTCCTCAGCAGTGTGATCTACATGTTGCCGCTATTATGTCTTGTGCCGCTATATCTTCCAAGTCTTAGCAGGTGAAGTGTGGATTCTCGACGTTAATTGGTGATTTCTCCACTCATAGCAGTGGTTTGACCCTCGGAAATTCCCTCGGTGCTTTCCGGCGTAAACAGGATCTTCACCGTGGCAAAGCAGATGCGCAGATCCGTTATCAGGCTGGGATGGGAGATGTACATCAGATCCATCTTCAGCTTGTCGTAGGGCCGGGTATTGTACTTGCCGTAGACCTGCGCGTAGCCCGTAAGACCGGCCTTGGCCTGCAGGCGCAGACGGAACTCCGGCATCGTCTCCTCGTACTGCGCCGCGATCTCCGGGCGCTCTGGCCGGGGCCCCACCACGGACAGGTCGCCCCGCAGGATGTCCACCAGCTGGGGCAGCTCATCGATGCGCGTCCTGCGGATGAAGCGTCCCACCGGCGTGATACGGTCATCGTGCTCGCCGGTGGACAGGCGGGCCACGCCGTCCTTCTCCGCGTCCACCCGCATGCTGCGGAATTTATGTATCCGGAACACCTTGCCGTTCCGGGTCAGACGATCCTGGGTGTAAAAGACCGGGCCGCCGTCATAGAATTTGATGGCTGCCGATGTCACCAGAAACAGGGGGGACAGCACCAGCAGCGCCAGCGCCGATGCCAGAATATCAAAGACCCGCTTGACCAACAGATACAGCGGCGACGGATGATACCGCCCTACCTTGAGAATCGGGAGGTGGAACAGGTGCACCTGCCGTGCGCCCTGCATCAGGGTATCGCCGATGCGCGGCGTCACATACACGTCGATGTCCCGCTCCACGCAGTATTTCAGGATCTCGTTGCGCTGACTGCTGCTGACATCGCTGAGGAACACCACACCGGCGCCGTCCAGCACGGACAGGTCTGCCAGACAGGACGCGGCGTCCACGACGCGCTTGACAGCGAAGCTCTGTTCAAGGCCGGAGCGGGCAATGAGCTCGTCCACCGCGGCGTGGTCGCTGTATACCACCACGGATGGGGCGGCGGGGTGAGCGGCGAAGTGCCAGCGGCGCTTCAGGACGCACCACAGCGCCGACACCAGAAGCTGGAGCGCAAGCGTCCCCAGCATGGGGAGCACATTCACGAAGCGGCGGGCCAGCAGGCAGGTGACGAAGTAGAAGATGACATCCGCGAACAGAATAGAAAGAGCCTGGCTGAAAACCGCTCCCAGAACGCTCTGCAGCACCACCTCAAACGAGTCGTAGGCGCGGCAGAGCAGACAGTACACCAGGCAGAACAGTGCGCTCACGCACCATCCCTCCAGATGAAACGGCGCAAAAAGCGCACTCTTATAGAAGCTGAACCAGCACAGGCCAAACAGGACGGTGGTGCAGGCAGCGCCAAAGGCGTCGACAGCAAACACCGTCAGGTCGTATTTAAATTTTCCCACTTCTAAGATCCCCCTCAATTTTCTCATTCAGTGGACACGCCGCCTGTGAACAGGCGGCACCGCCGTGAAGAGCAGGCCCATCTCACGGATCGCAGCGATCCCCCTTTACCTGCCGGTTCACGGTATGAGGCGCGCACGGCGGCGCAAAAACTCATATTTAATATAATACTACTTCTATATAACACTACAAAATGCGGGAAAAGTCAATCTCTTTTTGCCAAAATGATTGACTTATTGTAAAAGCATGTCGAAGGAAGCGCCCGCTATGCCCGGTAGCCCAGCGCCGCCGAGATCATGGCGGCTGTGGTGCAGACCTGCTCCACGGCGCCCCGGAACTCGTCTGAGCGGGTGCTGCGGAACATGCCGATGACGCCCACGGTATACCGGACGGTGCGCTCCGCCGTGTACACCGGCGCGGAGATGGAGCGCAGGCCGATCTTGTACTCGCCGTTTTCGATGGCATAGCCGCTCTCGCGGCAGGCGTCCGTCTCCCGCAGCAGCGCGCCCACGTCCGTGATGGTATGGGGCGTGAACTGGGTCATGCCCTGCCGGCGCAGCAGCTTTTCCGCCTCGGCCCGGGGCATGTGGGCCAGAAAGACCTTGCCCTGGGACGTACAGTAGATGGGCAGCCGCGCCCCGGCGTCCGACACGATGCGCAGTCTGTCCCGCGCCTCCACCTGATCCAGCGTGATGACGCTGCCGTCCTCGCAGATGGACAGCATCACCGATGCGCCGGTGGACTGGGACAGGTGCTCCATGTAGGGGCGGGCCACCAGCGAAATATCCCATGTGCGCTCCACCTGCCGCCCGTACTCGAAAAGCCGCAGGCCCAGCGCGTATTTGCCGCCCGGCGTCTGGGTGATGATGTCGTAGGCGCGCATGGTGGTCAGCAGGCCGAACACCGTGCTTTTGGGGTAGCCGCAGCGCTCCGTCAGCTCCGCCAGCGACAGGGGTCTCCCAGCCTGACTCAGCACCTGCAGAAGCTCCATGGCCTTGGCCACGGACAGTATGATGTTGCCGTCCACCATGATATGTCACCGTCCTTTGCATCCTCTATCATAGCGCAGGGCGCGGCGGACTGTCAAGGCTGTGCGCCTGCCGGACGAGGCTTGCCGGCGGCGGCCGGGTGTGGTATACTACGGATATCTGAGCAGGTAAGGAGAGCGCACCATGTTGGAGATCATTATGGCCTTTGCGCCGCTGATATTTCTCATCGTCTATGCGCTCAAGACCCGCCGCATGGCGGAGTCCATGGTGCTGGCCACGCTGCTGGCCATGGCGCTGCTGCACCGGCAGCACTTCCTCACCGGCACCATCGACGGTCTGTACGCCGTGCTGTCCAGCTCGTCGTACCAGTTCGCGCTGTGCGTCATCATCGGCTTCGGCGGCATGATCACCATGTTTCAGGAGTCCGGCGCCCTGATGGGCTTCCGCGACCTGCTGCTGAAGGTGGCCGGGGGTCCCAAACGGACGCTGGTGCTGGCGTGGTGCATGTCCGCGGTCATGTTTCTGGACGAGTATCTCAATGCCCTGACGGTGACATTCTCCATGCGGGAGATCACCGACCGGAACCGCATCCCCCGGGAGCATCTGGCCCTGCAGGCCAACATCATGGCCTGCTGCCTGTGCATGACCATCCCGTTTTCCAGCTGGACGGCCTTCAGCGTGGGACTGATATCGGAGTACGATCTGGGCTTTGGCGACTACCTGCGGGCCATTCCGTACATGCTCTATCCGCTGTGCATGATGCTGCTGTGCCTGCTGCTGGCGGTGGGCGCATTCCCGAAGCTCGGGCCGCTGAAGCAGGCCTATCAGCGGGTGCGCAGCGGCGGCCCGGCCTTTGAAAAGAAGGAAAAGGCGGAGAAGCTGGTGGACATCGCCGATGTGGACGAGAGTCGCGTCTCCCCGGCGTGGAACGCCGTGGTGCCGCTGGCGATGCTGGTAGGCGGCACCATCCTGTTCGGCAACGACCTCGTCCACGGTATGGTGCTGGCCATCATCGCCCAGTTCCTGCTGTATGTGCCCCAGAGGATCATGACCGTGAAGCAGTTTTTCGAGCACTTCTTCAACGGCGCCAAGGGCATGACATCCCTTGCCATCGTGGTATGCTTCGGCTTCATGCTCAGCGAGGCCAACCGGCAGCTGGGGCTGTTCGACATCCTCATCAACAGCATCGGCAGCGCCGTGCCGACGGCGCTGGTACCGCCGCTGGCGTTCCTGCTGGTGGGGGCCACGGTGTTCGCCGTAGGCGGCTGCTGGGTGGTGATGACCATTGCCATACCGGTGTTTGTGCCGCTGGCGCTGTCCATGGGCGTGGCCGCGCCGGTGATCATCGCCGCCGTCATGAGCGGCATCGCGCTGGGGTACAGCACCTGCTTTTACGCCGACGCGGTGTTCATGACTACGGCAGGCACCGGCGTGCCCAGCATCACCATCATCCGCACCACCGTGCCCTACGCGGCGGGAGCGGCGGTCATCACCGTCGCGGGCTTCCTGCTGTGCGGGCTGGGCGTGCTTTAAGAAAACGGCAGGGGAGCGGGCATCCGGGAGAATGTTCGCTCTGTTCTTTACGGATTCTTAACTCGACTGGATGGCAGTTTTCTGGTATACTACCATCAATTTACAAAAAGGAGGGGTCGTACCTATATGGATACTGACGGCGGTGACTATCCGGGTAACCATCTGAACTGCCATCTGTTTTTGGGAGCATATCTGCGCTGCGCGTTGTGGGGCAGACATGCTTTTTTGCGCTTGTAGGCGCCCGCTCACCGGAAAAAAACAGACGACAGAAAAGGAGCTACATATTTTGTCAACCACGACTTGTATCATTATGATGGCGGTCTGCCTGCTGCTGTCCGCCTATTTTTCGGCCACGGAGACGGCCTTTTCCTCCGCCAACACCACGCGCCTTCGGACGCTGGCGGAGAAGGGAAGCGGCGGCGCGGCGCTGGCGCTGAAGCTGCTGGAGCAGTATGACCGTCTGCTGTCCACCATCCTCATCGGCAACAACATCGTCAATATCGCCACCGCGTCCATCGGCACGGTGCTGTTTGTGCGGCACTACGGCGACGCGGGCGCCACCATCTCTACGGTGGTGGTGACGGTGGTGGTGCTGATCTTCGGCGAGATATCCCCCAAGAGCATCGCCAAGGACTGCGCGGAGCGGTGCACCATGCTGTCCGCCCCCATCCTGCGGGTGTTCATCTGGGTGCTGCTGCCGCTGAACCGGCTGTTCTCCCTGTGGAAGAAGCTGCTGAGCAGGGTGTTCCGCCTCGGCGGCGAGAGCAAAATGTCCCAGGAGGAGCTGCTGATGCTGGTGGATGAGGTGCAGCAGGACGGCAGCATCGACCGGGACGAGGGCGAGCTGCTGAAAAACGCCATCGGCTTTTCCGAGCAGGAGGCGCAGGACATCCTCATCCACCGGGTGGATCTGGCGGCGCTGCCCGTCACCGCCGGTAAGGAGGAGATAGCGGCGCTGTTCACCCAGACCAAGTACTCCCGGCTGCTGATCTACGAGGACTCCATCGACCACATTCTGGGCACCGTCCACCAGAAGGACTTCTATGTGGGCTGCGGCGTGACGGATAAGCCGCTGCGGGACATCATCGCCCCGCCGGTGTTCGCACTGGAGAACGAGCCCATTCGCCTGCTGCTGAAGAAGCTGCAGCAGGCCAAGACCCATGTGGCCGTGGTAGTGGACGAGTACGGCGGCACCTGCGGCATCGTCACCATGGAGGATATCCTGGAGGAGCTGGTGGGCGAGATCTGGGACGAGCACGATGAGGAGGAGGTATTCCTGCGGAAGCTGGGCCCGGACACCTACACCGTGGACGCGGCCATGGATCTGGAGGATTTCGCCGCGTATTTCCACGTCAAGACCGGCTCGGAGATGGTATCCGTCAGCGGCTGGGTCATGGAGCAGTTCGGCCGCGTGCCGGAGGTGGGGGACAGCTTCACCTGCGGCGATCTGCAGGTGGAGGTCATGCGGGTGGAGAACCACCGCATTGAGGAGATCCGCGTGGTGCAGAGGGCGGCGGAGCCGTCGGAAGCACCGGCCTGACACCCATAAAGCAGAGAAAAAGCCGCGTCAGCGGCTTTTTTCTCTGCCCGGAGACGGGCATTTTCACCGGCGCGCCAAAAAAGCTGTCAGGCGGGCAGAAAAAGTTTTTGTACCGTTAAGAAAGTGTGGTATACTACACATACTACACGCCCCTGCGGCCCAAAGGAGGACACACCATGCGCAAGACAGCCCACAGCGAGGCGGCACTGTTCCGGTTCCGCGGCGTACCGCCGCTGGGTATGGCGGTGTCCATGGCCCTGCAGCATCTGGTGTCCATGATCGTGGGCTGCGTCACACCGGCCATCATCATTGCCAACACCGTGGGACTGCCCCAGAGCCAGAGGGTGCTGCTGATCCAGGCATCGCTGGTGATGTCGGCGGTGACCACGCTGCTGGAGCTGTTCCCCATCGGAGGACGGTTCGGCGCGGGGCTGCCGGTGATCTTCGGCGTCAGCTTCGCGTACCTGCCCAGCATGCAGGCCATCGCCTCCGGCAGCGGCGGGCTGGCCGCCGTGGCGGGGGCCATGATCGTGGGCGGCATCGTGGCCACGCTGGTGGGTGTGTTTATCAAGCCCATCCGCCGCCTGTTCCCGCCGGTCATCACCGGCACGGTGGTGTTTACCATCGGCCTTTCCCTGTACCCCACGGCCATCCACTACATGGCCGGCGGCACCGGCAACACCTACGCCTCCGTGGTGGAGGAGCGGGGCCTTACCGAGGCGCTGGTCTACGGCTCGTGGCAGAACTGGGCCATCGCGGCATTTACGCTGGCGGCGGTGCTGCTGCTGACCAATCACGGCAAGGGCGTGTGCAGGCTGGCGTCCATCCTGCTGGGTATTCTGGCGGGCTACGCCGTGGCCTTCGCCGCGGGAATGGTGGATCTGTCCGGCATCGCCGGTGCGTCATGGTTTTCCCTGCCGGAGGTGCTGCCCTTCGGCGTGACGTTTGAGCCCTCCGGCTGCATCGCGCTGGGGCTGCTGTTCGCCATCAACTCCATTCAGGCCATCGGCGACCTGACCGCCACCACCGTGGGCGGCATGGACCGGGAACCCACCGACCGGGAGCTGCAGGGCGGCATCGTGGCCTACGGCGTCAGCAACATCCTGACGGCGCTGCTGGGCGGTCTGCCCACGGCGACGTACTCCCAGAACGTGGGCATCGTGGCCACCAACAAGGTGGTGAATCGCTGGGTGTTCGCCATGACCGGCGGCTTCCTGCTGCTGGCAGGCGTGGTGCCTAAGTTCTCCGCCGTTCTGACCACCATTCCCCAGTGCGTGCTGGGCGGCGCTACGGTGGCGGTATTCTCCACCATCGCCATGACCGGCATGAAGCTCATCGCCGGGGAGGGCATCACCGCCCGCAGCACCACCATTGTGGGCCTGTCGGCGGCGCTGGGCGTGGGCATCTCTCAGGCGGCGGACGCGCTGGCCCAGTTCCCGGAGGCCGTCACCACCATCTTTGGCAAGTCGCCGGTGGTCATCGCCACGCTGCTGGCGGTGTTCCTGAATCTGGTGCTGCCCCGCGAAGAAAAGTAACGAATAAAGAGGAGCCGTCCCGCGGGACGGCTCCTCTTTATTCCTCAGCAAGCTCCAGCACCACGGGGCAATGGTCGCTGCCGGTGATCTCCGGCCAGATGTCCGCGCTTTTGACGCGGGGCATCAGCCGTTGGGAGACAATGAAGTAGTCGATGCGCCATCCGGCGTTGTTCTCCCGGGCGTGGAAGCGGTAGCTCCACCACGAGTAGGCGCCGGTGCGGTCGGGGTACAGGGCGCGGAACGTGTCCACAAAGCCGCTTTGCAGCAACTGGGTCATCTTGCCCCGTTCCTCATCGGAGAAGCCGGGATTCATTCGGTTGGACTGGGGATTCTTCAGGTCGATCTCCTGATGGGCCACGTTCAGGTCGCCGCAGTAGACCACCGGCTTTTCGGCGTCCAGCGCCATCAGATAGGCACGGATGTCGTCCTCCCATTCCATGCGGTAGTCCAGCCGGGCCAGCTGATCCTTGGAGTTGGGGGTGTAGCAGCAGACCAGATAGAAATTGTCGAACTCGGCGGTGATGACCCGTCCCTCGTGGCGGTGGATATCGTCTCCGAAGTCATAGGTCACGGACAGGGGCGGACGGCGCGTGAACACGGCGGTGCCGGAGTAGCCCGCCTTGTCGGCGCTGTTCCAGAACCGCTGGTAGCCCTCCAGCGCAAAGGATGCCTGCTCCGGACGCATCTTCGTCTCCTGCAGGCAGATGACGTCCGCATCCGCCAGCGCGCAGAAGTCCAGAAAGCCCTTGTTCAGGCAGGCCCGCAGGCCGTTGACGTTCCATGAGATCAGCCGCATGATAAAGCTCCTCCGTGTTTCTCCGTACTGCGTACAATAGCCGCTTTGCGGCCATTGTACCATACTTTCGCGCCCGGCACAATCCGTTCCCGTGCGGCAGGTCAGGAAAAACGGACTTGACTTGCGCCCCGCGGGGGGATATATACTATACACATCAGGCAAAGAACGGAGGTATTCCTATGAGCAAGAAGCTGGTAGCGTATTTTTCCGCGTCCGGCGTGACGGCGCAGGTGGCCGGGAAGCTGGCGGAGGCCGTGGGCGCAGACCTGTTTGAGATCGCCCCAAAGGTGCCCTACACCAAGGCGGATCTGGACTGGACGAACGCCAGATCCCGCAGCACCGTGGAGATGAAGGAGCCCGGCTCCCGTCCGGCGCTGGCGGCGCAGCTGCCCAACGCGGCGGACTACGACACCGTCTATGTGGGCTTCCCTATCTGGTGGTATGTGGCCCCCACCATCGTCAACACGTTTCTGGAGAGCATCGACCTGAGCGGCAAGACCGTGGTGCCCTTCGCCACCTCCGGCGGCAGCGGCATGGGAAAGACCAACGAGCATCTGGCCCCCAGCTGCAGGGGCGCGAAGCTGCTGAACGGCAAGGTATTCAAGCGCGGCGTCAGCAAGGAAGAGCTGGCGGCATGGGCCGAGAGCCTGTAACAGCGCATCAACAGCAAAATTCCGCTGTGCGAGAGGACAGCGGAATTTTTTTCTCTGTATGCCGGAAAGATCACGGCCCGGCCATGCTGAAAAACGCGCCCATCATTCTTGACGAGGCCGCCGCCAACGTCGCCCCGGAGAATGGGAAGAAGCTGATGGATGCCATCGAGGCCCTGACCCGTGAAAAGACCGTCATCACGCGCGTCCGCCGGCGCAAGACCGTCCGGTGCGCCGACCGGATCCCGGCGCCGGACGGCATCTGCCGCCGCTTTATCGCAGAGCGGAGACGGGCCGGGGGCTGGAAAATTTAACCAGAAAGGCGATGGCCGGGAGCCCCCGGCCATCGCCTTTTTCGCGGCGTACGGCGCATGAAATTTTCGTGAAAAATGTCAGTTCCTGTGAAAAAAAGTCTTGCGCCGCGGGGGTGCACGGTGTACGATATATGATGTATAGATGTGACAAAACCAGGCGGGCTTTTTGGGGATGCCCGCCAACGTGTCCCCAGCGGGATCGAGGAAACGGAAGACAGGATTTGAAGGAGGTCGCACATGAAGAAACGAGTATTGAGTCTGCTCATGGCGCTGGCGCTCTGCTTCACCATGCTGCCCACGGCGGCACTGGCGCAGCAGACAGGCGCAGCGGATGTCTACACCACCGGTGAGGACACCGCCGTGCAGGGCAAGCGGGCGGTGCGGGCCGCGCAGGCCCTCATCGACGCCCTGCCGGACGAGGTGACGGCAGACAACGCCGAGGAGATCGCGGCGCAGCTGGCCAACCTCGATGAGACGCTGGCGGCGCTGACGGAGGAGCAGCTGGCGGCGCTGGACATGGCGCGGTACGAGGCGCTCTGCGAGCAGCTGGCGGCGCAGGTGTCGCTGACCGCGGAGCGGGGCGGAGAGCACGCAGACCACCCCATCTGCGGCGACGCGAGCTGCAAGGAGAGCAGTCACCAGCTGCCTGCTGGCGAAAGCTGGACAGCGATCCATGATGCCGGGGAGCTGAAGGGCATCACCAAGGCGGGTTACTACTACCTGACCGGCCCTGTGGCGCTGACCAGTACGTGGTATCCCGAGGATGGCGTGGTATTGTGCCTGAACGGGTATAGCATCAGCATGGACGTGAAGAATAGTAATAATGATAGTACCATTTGCGTGAACGGAGGCGTGACCTTTACGCTCTGCGACTGCCAAAATAAAGGCACTGTCACGCACGGCATGAACGGTGCGGCCAGGTATACCGGCAGCGGCGTGTGGGTCGAAAATGGTAACGGAGCTGGGAAAGCCAATTTTGTGCTCTACAGCGGCAGCATCAGCGGTAACGAATATGACGACGCTTCGATGAAATTTGGCGCGGGCGTCCATCTTGGCGCCAACGCCAGCTTCACCATGCACGGCGGCAGCATCAGCGGCAACAAAACTGCGGGCTACGGCGGCGGTGTGTATGTGCAAGCCGGTACTACCAGCTTTACCATGACCGGCGGCACGATCACCGGAAACAGTGCCGGCCATGACGGCGGCGGTGTGTATGCGGCGAGCGGCACCTTCACCATGACCGGCGGCAGCATCAGCGGCAACACGGCAGGCAGCGGCTGCAATGGCGGCGGCGTGTATGCGGATATCAACGCCAACGTTACCTTGTCCGGCGCACCGGTCATCACGGGGAACAGCGATACGAACGGCACAGTGAACAATGCTTACCTCAATAAGGATGAGGTTTATGGAGAAGGCGGGACCTTTATCGGCAAGGGCGGCTTGGCTATAGGCGCCGACATCGGCGTGACCGTGGACGCGGGCAGGCTGCCCACAACGGACGGCGGTTATACCACCATTGCTGAAGCGGCGGAGGGCTATACGATCACAGCTGATGATGCGAAACGGCTCTCCGCCGATGCAGGCACGGGTTACAGCGTGCGGCAAAAGGATAATACGCTGGTGCTGGTCAAGGGCGAGCTGCCCCATGAGCATCCCATCTGCGGCGCGGCGCATAAGGACATCAACGGCCATACGGGCGCGTGCGCCGATGTGACCTGGACGGCATGGGACGGCGTGAGCGACATCACATACGATGCCAACAACACCGCCTATGTCTATCTGCGGGACAATGCGGAGCGGGATTCCGCCCTTGAGATCGCAAACGGCTACACGCTCTATCTCTGCCTGAGCGGGCACAGCCTTACGAAAAATAAGACCGGCAAATCCGTCATCAAGGTCGGAGACAACGCGACCCTCTCCCTCTGCGACTGCTCGGACGCGCAGTCCGGCAAGCTCACCCACGGAACGACCGCCAGCGGCTTAAAGTACACAGGTCATGGCGTATCCCTCGGCTACCGCAGCACGTTCAATATGTACGGCGGCAGCATCACCGGAAACCGCGCCGACACGGGCGGCGGTGTGTCGCTTGCTTCGGAATACAGCTACGCCAAATTCAACATGTACGGCGGCAGCATCACCAACAACGCTGCCACAAACGGTGATGGCGGCGGCGGTGTGCACAACCTGTTCGGCACGTTTACCATGTACGGCGGCAGCATCACCGGGAACAGCGCGGACACCCGCTGCGGCGGCGGCGGTGTGTATCTGGCCCGCATGGGCGAATTCGTCATGAAGGGCGGCGAGATCACCGGCAACACCGCCAAAAACGGCGGCGGCGTGTATACGGCGGTAAATGGGAACACCGGGCTCACCGTCTCCGGCGATGCGGCCATCACCGGCAACAGCAATACGGCCGGCAAAGATGAAAACGTCTATCTGGTGAGCGGCAAGACCATCGAGATCGGCGCGGACGGTCTGGGCGAAAAAGCCAGCATCGGCGTGACCACCGCCGATACGATCACCACCGGCAGCTACGTCACCGTCGCCAACGGCGCGGAAAACGGCTATACCGACGGCAATATCTTCAGCGATGCGGGCGGCGCCTACTGCACCCTGCAGGAGGGCGACAACGTCAACCTCTACAACGGTCAGCCCCACAGGCACCCCATCTGCGGCGAGACGTGCGGGCACACCGGCAATGAGAAGCACACCGATGATATAGAGTGGAAACCCGTTTCCTCTCTAAGCGATATCACGGAGGCGGGCAGCTACTACCTGACCAAAGATGTTGAGACCAGCGGCACTTGGGAAGTCACCGATGGCGTGAACCTCTGTCTGAACGGCCATAGCATCAAGTGTACGAATACGGCAGAGTATTATCCTGTCATCTCCATCAAAGAGAACATTACCTTCACCTTGACCGACTGCGAAGGCGGCGAAACTCCGCATACATTTAAGAAAGATGACACCGGTCGGTGGGTACAGGACGCCAGTGGAGAGATCACCGTCAAAGGCGTCATCTTCCGCGCAACCGATGTGAGAGGTGGCGGCGTTGAAGTGTCCGGCGGCACATTCAACATGTACGGCGGCACCGTCTGCGGCGGCCGTCTTGGCAGCGGCAGCGGCGTGGGGGTGTACAGCGGCAATACACGCGCCGGTACATTCAACATGTACGGCGGCAGGATCTCCGGCAACACCGCTACAGCCACCAGCGATGGCGGCGGAGGCGGCGTATTTGTCTGCAACAGCAGCACATTCAACATGAGCGGCAACGCAGCCGTCTCCGGCAACACCGCCCAATACGGTGGTGGTGTGTATCTCAGCAGTTACAGCGCATTCTCCATGAGTGACCACGCTGCCATCTCCGGCAACAGCGCTGCCGCGACCGGCGGCGGTGTGTTTGTGAGCAGCGGCAGCATCACCATGAGCAGTGATGCCGTTATCTCCGGCAACAGCGCCGGTAACAACGGCGGCGGCATATATATCAGCTATCCCGGCACCTTCACCATGGAGAACGGCACCATCTCCGGCAACAGCGCGGACAAAAATGGCGGTGGCGTATATGTGCATAACAGCGGCGCATTCACGATGAACAGCGGCTCCATTTCCGGCAACAGCGCCACCCAAAACGGCGGGGGCGTGTATGCGGAAAACATCGGTACGGCCTTCACCGTGAAGGGCGGCACCATCGGCGGCAGCACGGCTGCTGACGCCAATGCCGCCAAATACGGCGGTGGTGTGTATGTCAAGAACGGCACGTTCACCATGTCCGGCGGCAAGGTCACCGGCAATACCGCCAGCAAAGACGGCGGCGGCGTGCGTCTCGACAAGGGCACGTTCAACATGAGCGGCAGCGCGGTCATCTCCCGCAATACCGCCGACGGCTACGGCGGCGGCGTGGATGCGAACGACGGCAGCTTTACCATGAGCGGCGGCAGCATCACCGGCAACACCACCACAAACGAAAGCCCCGACTGGAGCGGCGGTGGCGGCGTGTTTGTGTTCGATGACGGCAGCTTCACCATGAGCGGCGGCAGCATCACCGGCAACAATTCACTAAGAGGCGCTGGCGTGGAATTGACCGGCAGCGGCACGATGACCGTTTCCGGCAGCGTACAGATCACGAATAACTGGCAGAAGGGCACGCTGAACAGCGCAAGCGGCGTGTATGAAAAGGGCAGCAGCGGCAAGCCCGAAAACCTCTATCTGTACAGCGGCAAAACCGTTGCCATCGGCACGGACGGTCTGAATGCGGACGCACACATCGGCGTCAGCACAGAGGACTGGCCCGATCCCGGCAGCCCGGTCAAAATCGCCACCAACGCGACGAATGAGGAGTCCCACTACACCGCGATCTTCACCCCGGACGCGGAAGAAGCGGACTACAAGATCACCAAAGAGAACGATACCATCTACCTCAGCGCGCACGAGCATACCTGGCGGTATGCGCTGAAGTCCGGCACGAAGGACACCATCAGCGCCACTTGCGAAGAATGCAGATGGAACGGCGGCAGCGTGACCATCAAGGCGCCGGAGCACACCGTTTACGGCGACGGCAAAGACCAATCTGTGCAGATCGAGAATACCAACTGGCTGCCGGAGTATCCGGCGAACGCCGTCAGCTACAGAAAGGGCACGGAGACTATTGAGGCCCCCACGGACGCGGGCAGCTACACCGGTGTCCTTACCATCGGCGGCGTGGAAGCCACGGTGGACTATACCATCGGGCGCAAGACCGTGAGCGCCGGGGATGTGACCTTCTCCCATACCCACACGACCTACGACGGCACGCAGAAGAATGTGGCGGATTTCCTTGTGGTGACCGTGGACGGCAAGACCCTGACGCCGGGGACGGACTATGTGGTCTTCGGCACGACCTCCGCGTCAGACTTCGAGGAGGAGGGGTACAATGCGCGGATCGCTCTGCAGGGCAACTACGAGGGGACGGTGCCGTTCCGGTGGCACATCGACCCGCGGGAGGTGGAGCTGGAGCCGGTAAACGCCGCTGACCGGCGGTACGGCGACGGCAAGGGCAATGTGACCCTGCGGGTGACCAACGCGGTCGGGAACGATAGGGTCAGCGTGACCGTGACCGGCGGCGACGATCTGAGCGTCGGCACCCACAGCGTGACCGCGACGGCGCTGGATCGCCCGGAGTATACGCTGCCGGCTGACGCCGCCAAGCGGACGCTCACCTACAGCGTCGGCAAGGGCAAGGTCAATCAGGTAAACCTGACCATGTACGTCTACAACAATGTGGCAAAGACGCACACCTACGATTTCTCGCAGGCGCTGCCCGCGCTGGCGGACGGCCTGACATACGGCACCTGCAGCTATACAGGGAAAAAGAACTTGAACACGAACGCGGTCAGCGGTATCGGCTTTAATGGCAGCGTTCTGACGTTCAGAACCGGGCGGATAAGCAGCAGGCCGGGCACCTTGATCCTCTCGTACACCGCTACGGTCAAGAGCGACAACTACGAGGATTTTAAGCTGCTTCTATATGTCCGGACAAAGGACAAGACGGTGGCCGACCTGCCGGAGGCCGACATCACGATGGAGGGCTGGAGCTACGGGCAGACCCCGAACCAGCCCAGCGTTGCAAATCTCCCGGCGGGCGCGGCGCCGACCTTCACCTACAAGGATGCGAACGGCGCAGAGTTCACCCCCGCCAAAACGACTGACGCGGGCGCGTACACCGTAACGGTGCGCTATGAGACGGAGGACACCGTCCACACCGGCACAAGGTCGTTCACCGTCGCGCCCAAGACCCTGACGGCGGAGGACATCGGCGAGTACGGCCCGAGCGGCATCATCCCCAATAAGACCTATGACGGCGGCACCGGGATCGATCTGACCGGACTCGGCGTCAAGAAGGCCGCGCTGGTCGGTACGGATGAAAACCTGATCATCAGCGGCTCGGCAGAGTTTGCCGGCGCGAACGCGGGCGGCACCACGCTCGTCTTTACGACGGACGGCGAGCTGTGCGAGATCCCGGGCGTTCCCGGCAAGGCGAGCAACTATCAGATCGCCGCGGGTCTGACCAAGCCGTTCGCGGCAAGGATCGACCAGCGCCCGATCGCCTTTACGTGGACAGCGTCAGCAAGCGCCACGGCAGCGATACCGCCGACGTGCGCGTGACGTTCACCGGTGTGGCGGGCAATAACAAGTCGGGACTGGTCAGCGGCGAGACGCTGGTACAGGGCGTGGACTATGACGTGACCGCTGCCTTCACCCGCACGACCATGGGCGAGGACAACAACGTTACCGTGACCGTTACGCTGAAGGACACCGAAACGGCGCGCAACTACACGCTGGCGGGCGGCGGCACCGTCACCGGCGTGACCGGTACCATCACCAAGGCGGCTGCCCCGGTCATCCCGGAGCAGACGCTGGAGATCTACAGCAACGCCAAGACAATATACCCCATCGACCTTACGAAGGATTGGCCCGCAGGCGCGCCGGCACTCTCCGACTATATCCATGATAGGAACAGCCCGTATCTGGAAGCGGAGGAGCTCTCGGATCTGCTCTATAACAACGCCAGCTACATGATCCCCGGGCCGGATGACTGGAATGGGACGATCTATCTGAACGCCAAAGCCTTTACCGCAGATGTTGGGACAGACCTCGGCGTTCTCAAGGTCACGCTCAAGTCCGAGAACTATGAAGATGTGACCATCCGCGTGCGCGTCAAGGTCAAGGCCAAGACGCAGCAGGCGCTGAGCGTCAGCATCGAGGGCTGGACGTACGGCAGTACCCCCAGTCAGCCCGTCTACGGGGCACCCGGCGGCACGGTGAGCGGCCCTGACATCACGTATACCTCCCGCGACGGCGCGACAAGCTACGGCGCGACCGCCCCGACGGATGCGGGCGACTACACCGTGACGATCCGCTACGAGAGCATCGATACCATCTGGAGCGGCTCGGCGGACTTTACCATCAGCAAGAAGCAGATCACACCGCCCGCGGCGGACACCACCGTGTTTACCTACACGGCGGACGAGCAGACCTACGCGCTGGCGGCGTCTCCGGATTACACTGTTTCGGACAACACCGTGCAGACGAATGTGGGAGACTACACCGTCCTCGTTTCGCTGAACGACACCGCCAACACCGAGTGGGCGGACGGCACGATGGAGGAGAAGACCTACACCTTCAGCATCGGCCCGGCGGCGCTGACCGTGACGGCGCTGGATAAGGAGATCCTCGTGGGCCAGAGCGCACCCGATCTCTCCGACCCGGCGGAGGGCACGGACTACAGAGTCGAGGGTCTGCTGGGTGCGGACGTGCTGACAGGGGTCACGCTGACCTACGGCGAGACGCCCGACACCGGCAGGATGGGCAGCTATGCCATCCATGCTGCCGCAGCGCAGGCGAATTACGACGTGGCCTGCGTCTCCGGTACGCTGACCATCCGCAAGGCCGCCGCCCCTGTGCTGGCGGATATCCCCTTCAGCTGCAAGTACACGCTGAGCGGTGAGCAGACCGTGGATGTGTCGGGCCTGGTGCCCGGTGCGGAGGGCTATACTCTGGGCGCGGCGGCCGGCGAGACAGGCATCGTCTCCGGGGCTGCCGTGGACGCCGGAGGCGTTGTGACCTACACGCTGACCGGCGCGGGCAAGGCGGGCGATTCCGTGACCCTGCCTGTGACCATCTCCTCCGCCAGATATGAGGATGCGGCGGTCAACGTGGTCATCACCCTGCTGCCCAGAGATGAGCAGGCGGCGCTGCGCGTCACCGGCGGCACCACCGTGGTCTACGGCGAGACGCTGC
>ERZ772875.762-NODE-762-length-34958-cov-5.521531_pt1 | contig 34958 bp, 33 predicted proteins | sample MGYA00580585_ERZ772875 | MGnify/ENA primary metagenome ERZ772875 (study PRJEB29015, sample SAMEA2737736) | human gut metagenome | biome: human gut; feature: human-associated habitat; material: faeces | place: China | collected 2012 ... | reverse complement strand
CGGGCCTGGTCACCGGTGTTATCATCATGGGAACGCTTACCGTCGGCCTGACCATGATGAACATGGATCAGAACTTCCAGGATATTTTCAAGGGCATGATGCTGATCGTCGCCGTGGTTCTGGACAGCCGGTCCAAGAAGGCCTTGGAGAAAGCACGTGATTAAGGCGGTACTGTTTGACCTGGATGGGGTCATTGTCTCCACGGATGAATACCATTACCGTGCCTGGAAAGCAATTGCCGATGAATGCGGTATTTATTTTGACCGTACCATCAATAATCGCCTGCGGGGCGTGTCCCGGCGGGCGTCTCTGGAGATCATCCTTGAAAATGCGGATCGGGCATACAGTGAAGCGGAAAAGGATACCCTGACAGACCGGAAAAACGACCTGTATAGAAAGCTGCTGGACGGTCTTAAGCCGGAGGATCGAGATCCCGGCTTCGATTCCCTTTACGCATTCCTCAAGCGGGAGGGCATTCGCTGCGCGGTTGCCTCCAGCAGCCGTAATACGGTCGCCATTCTGTCGAAGCTCGGTCTTCTGGACTGCTTCGACGCCATTGCCGACGGGAATATGATCACCAGATCCAAGCCCGACCCGGAGGTTTTCCTGAAGGCGGCCGCGCTTCTTGGTGAGGAACCGGCGCACTGCCTGGTGATCGAGGATGCCGTGGCAGGCGTGAAGGCCGGCAAGGCGGCAGGCATGACGACCGCCGGGGTACGCGATGCTGTATCAAGTCCGTTCAGCGACTTTTCGCTGAGTGCATTGAAGGATGTTATTCAAGTCGTTCACTCCGTAAATCGAGAAAGGTTTTCACAATGAATAAATATGAAAAGCTGCTGTCCCCACTGAAAATTAAAAATACGGTGTTCAAGAACCGCATTGGCGCTTCCCCTACGACACCGTTCTTCTACACCAATGAGCATACCCGTCCCTCGGAGGAATTCATCGAGCATGTGGTCTCCAAGGCGCGGGGCGGCTGCGGTGTTGTTACCATCAGCGGCGTAAGCACGGCGCCCATCGAAAAGAATGAGGAACCCGTCGGACATATGGACATGTTCTCCTTCTTCTCCATGCGTGACATAATGCGTATGGTAGACCGGGTTCATCACTACGGCGCAAAGCTGTCCGTTGAACTTATGTCCATGAATTTCGAGTATACCGTTTGCGGCGGCGATATCACCGGCGCCGCGTTCTCGCCGAATCGCCCCGCCAAGGGAATGATGACGGAGGAGATCATGGCGCAGGTCATCGATGAGATGGTAAAGGCTTGTCTCCAGGCGAAGTTCATCGGTTTTGACATGGTCATGCTGCACATGGGACACGGGACGATCTTTTCCCAGTTTCTGTCTCCCTTCTTCAACCACCGGGAGGATCAGTATGGCGGATCGCTGGAGAACCGCGCCCGCTTCCCGATGATGCTGCTCAAGGCCATTCGAGAGGCGGTAGGCCGGGACTTCCTGATTGAGCTGCGTATTTCCGGCGACGAAAAGCGGGAGGGCGGCATCACCATCGACCAGTCCGTTGAGTTTGTCAGAATGGCGCAGGAGTACGTGGATATCATCAACGTGTCCACCGGCGGCCTTGCACTCAATAACGATGAGCTTCTTTATCCCTCCACGCAGATGCCCTCCGACTACATGCCGGAGCATTGCAACGCCAAAAATGCGCAGATTCTCAAGAACGCAGAGGGGATCCACGTAGTCGTCTCCCATCAGGGCGGCCTGCAGGATCTGGACGAGGCGGAATGGCTGCTGGAGAACGGCTATATGGATCTGTTCTACTGCGGCCGGGGACTTATGGCTGATCCTGAACTGGGAAACAAGGCTTACGAGGACCGGTCGGACGATGTCGTCCCCTGCATCAAGTGCTACCACTGCGTCGATACCCTGACACGGATCAACTGTTCGGTGAATCCGCTGCTGGGCAGAGAGATTTATGCCTGTGCGCTGAAACCGCCCAAGGCGCTGAAAAAGGTGGCGGTGATCGGCGGCGGCCCGGCAGGTATGCGTGCGGCCATCATTGCGGCGCAGCGGGAACATGACGTGACCCTGTACGAAAAGGAAGACCACCTGGGCGGACGGATCGTGTTTGCGGACAAGATGGAATTCAAGCGGAGCATTAAAAAGTACAAGAGCTACCTTATCCACCAGTGCGAAAAGTGCGGTGTCAAGGTTCTTCTGAATACGGAAGCCACGCCGGAGCTGCTTGGGGCGGCGGGCTATGAGCATGTTATCATTGCCGTGGGTGCGGAAAACCGGATGCCGCCGGTTCCGGGACTGAAAGAGAACTCCCATTTTGCCTCCGACGTGTATGAAAAGGACATCCCGGTGGGCAAGAATGTGGCCATCATCGGCGGCGGTCTTTCCGGAACGGAAACCGCCATCTACCTGGCACGCAGAGGACACAGGGTACATCTGATCGAAGCGACCGGCGATCTGTGCGGCGGAATGCATTTCGGCACGAAGTCCCTGGAGTATTATCGCTGTGTGGTCGGCAACTTCAAATTAGAGGAGAACGCCAAGGCTTATCTCAATACCAAGTGTGTGGAAGCCGGTTCGGACTATGTGAAGATCGAACAGGCGGGAACCGTGTCCACCATCCCTGTGGATACCATCCTGGTATGCGTGGGCCTGAAGGCCAGAACCGATGAAGCGCTGCAGCTCTGGCAGAATGGCATCCGGAACGACCTGATCGGTGACTGCGTCAAGGCGGAGGACATTGAGGCGGCCACCCGGATGGCTTACGACGCCGCAGTAAATATTGGAGGCTGACATGGTACACTATAAGCAGAAGCCCTTTTATTTGAATGACGACCAGATCCGCTGGGTGGAGGATACCCTGCAAAACCTGACGCTGGAGGAAAAGTGCGGCCAGCTGTTCTGCGTCGCCGCCTTCGGAAATCTGGATGAGATCATTGCCATGTACGACCGGCTGCCCTACGGCTCGCTGATGTATCGCCCAAACGATGCAAAAAGCGTGGAACGGGCAAACCGCATCCTGCGGGAGAAGCTGAAGGTGCCGCCTCTGGTAGCGGCGAATCTGGAATCCGGCGGCAACGGCGTGGCGATGGAGGGAACCTTATATGGCCCCCAGATCCAGGTGGCTGCCAGCGGTAAGCACGAAAATGCTTATCACTTAGGTGAGATCTCCGCCTCTGAGGCGAAGGCTGTCGGCGTGAATCTGGCCTTTGCCCCGGTGGTGGATGTGAATTTCAACTGGCGCAATCCCATTACCAACGTGCGCACCTATGGCGCAGATCCGGATGAAGTGCTGGCCTATGGCCGGGAGTACGTGCAGGCGTCTCTGAAAGAGGGCATCGCCGTCTCTATCAAGCACTTCCCCGGGGACGGCATGGACGAGCGGGATCAGCATATCGTTGCCTCCGTCAATTCCCTGAGTACGGAGGAATGGGACAAGACCTACGGAAAAATCTACAAGGAACTGATCGACGAGGGCGCTCAGACCGTTATGGCGGGGCATATCATGCAGCCTGCCTATACACGGGCGCTCCATCCCGGGATCGCCGACAAGGACATCATGCCGGCTACTCTGTCCAAAGAACTGATCACCGGCCTGCTGCGGGAAAAGCTCGGCTTCAACGGCGTGGTCATCACGGATGCTACCAATATGGTGGGCATGTGCTGCATGATGGAGCGCAGAAAGCTGGTTCCGGCGTCCATCAACGCAGGCTGCGATATCTTCCTGTTCGGGAAAAACGCCTTCGAGGATTTCGGATTCATGCTGGATGCCGTGAAGAGCGGTGAGATTTCCATGAAGCGGCTGGATGAAGCCGTAAGCCGGGTGCTGGCGCTGAAAGCGTCTCTGAAGCTCAACGAGGAACCCAGGGAGAAGGATGTCTCGGTGGTCGGCTGCGAAGAGCATCGGCTCCTTGCCGAAAAGCTGGCGGACGAGTCCGTCACGCTGGTCAAGGATACCCAGCATCTGCTGCCCATTACGCCCGAGACCCACAAGCGGGTATGGCTCCACATTTTGGACGAGCCGGGCTTTACCGACCCAACCACCTGCGAAGCCGTGGTGCTGGAGGAACTCAAAAAGGCCGGCTTTGAGGTGTATTACGACGATAACGACCCCAAAGGGATGATGGATACCCAGATACCGGTCAGTGAACTGAAGAAGAAATACGACGTTATCATCTATTTCGCTAACATTGTCAACGCCAGCTATAAGACGGTGACCCGGCTGAAGTGGCGGTCTCCGGCTGCCATTGACGCGCCCTATTATACCGAGGATATCCCGACCCTGTTCATTTCCCTGGCCAATCCCTACCACTTTGCGGACGTGCCGATGATCCGGACGATCGTCAACGCCTATTCTCCCTCCCGTGCGACCGTGAAGGCTGTGATCGAAAAGATTACCGGCAAGAGCCAATTCAAGGGCGTGAGTCCAGTGGATCCCTTTGCCGGATTCTTCGGGAAGGACATCTGACGGTATCGGCTTCTAATTCAGGCTTGCGGCCGGTCTTCTTTGGGTGTATACTGTCTTAAAAGGGCGGAAAGGGGATCGGCTGAACCATGAAAGTTATGATCGTCGACGACGAAATACGCGTCGGAAACCTGATCAAAAACCTGATCGATTGGGAGCGCCTGGGACTGGAGCTTGCGGGCGTTTATCAGAACGGCTTTGATGTGCTGGAGAGATTTCAGCACGAGCCGGCGGATATTCTGCTTTGTGACATTGAGATGCCGGAGATCACGGGGATCGAGCTGATCCAGCGCATCTCCGCGGAATATCCGGCCACCAAGTGTATCATCGTTTCCGGCTTCCGGAACTTTGAGTACGCCCGGCAGGCCATGCAGTATGGCGTGGATTACTATATTCTCAAGCCCATCGATGAGGACGAGCTGAACAATACCCTGAGTATCATATGCAAGGCAACGGCAGAGGAATGGGAGAAGACCCGCCTGGAGCGGAATTCCCTCCTCCTTGCCGTCCAGAACGGCTCCTATCAGCCCATGAGTTTGCCGGAGATCAACAAAAGATAGGGCTTCACCTTTGCGGAAGGGGCATTCTTTTATGTGAAGATCGTGGCATCTTCGGAAGAATCTCTGGAAGAGGTGCTGACGCACCTTATGGCGAGAGTCCCTCTGGTCTGCAACGATGTGATCTTCTTCGGCAGGGATAAGCACACGGCCAGCGCGCTGGTCAATCTCAACCGTTCCACCACCAAAGAAGGGTTTATGAGCCTCCTTCAGGAGGCGGCCGCCCAGGGGAAGACGCAGCCTCTGTACCTTTTCGTGGGGCCGGATTTCACGGACGTAAGAAACCTGGCGGAGGAAAACGCCCGGGTGAACCGGGCTGCCTGGCAGCGGCTGTTTCTTCAGAAGACGGGAGCCTATCCTGTGGAAACGGGGGAAAAGACCGGAACCGTCAAGCTGACGGAAAGCGAAAACAACTGCCTTATGAAGGCCGTAGAAAATATGGACAAGGATATGCTTTCCAAGCTTATCCGAGGAATATTTTACGACCGCCTGCAGCAGCTGAAGGAAGCGCCGTATCTGGTGGAATCGGTGGCGGAGATCGTCGCAATGTCCGTTTTTAACAAGCTGTATAATCTGGGCGTGCGCGCCAATGACTTTTCCGCCACTCGGGACGGCACCGCGGAGAAGCTGGAAACGGCAAAGAATCTGGACGACATTGTCCGGTGTCTGGCCGACAGCCTCTATACGGATATCCGAAGCAAGCTCGTGGTGTATACGGATGAGGAAAGCGACTACGTCCGGCAGGCGAAGAACTATATTCTGAAAAACTATAACCGCGGCATTTCTCTGGAATCCCTGGCGGAGGAGCTGAGGCTGAACCAGAGCTACGTGAGTTCCGTCTTCAAGGAAGGCACCGGGATCAATTTCAAGCAGTTTCTGACCGACGTGCGGATGGATAACGCCAAACGACTGCTGCGTGAGACGAATATGAATGTCTCTCAGATCGCCTGCGAGGTGGGGTATAAGAGCGCGTTCTACTTTACCAATACGTTCGTGGCGCACGAAGGGATCAAGCCCCAGGAATACCGGCGTATGCACCGGAGCTTCAGGTAAAGATATGGATCAGAAGACGATTAGAAAGGCGCTGCTTGCGCTGCATATCCTGTCTCTGCTTCTCGCCGCAGCCATTGCGGTATGTCGGGCAAACGAGAGAATGCAGCGGCTGCTTCTGGGAGCGCTGGTGCTTTGCGTCCTGGCGGATATTAGACTGCTGATCCCGTATTTTCGCCGGAATCAGGAGATGGAGTCAAACCTGTCTCGGTTTCAGGCGGAGCTTCAGCAGCAGATGCTCTACTCCAACGAGGACAAGCTCAACGCCCTGCAATCCCAGATCAATCCCCATTTCCTGTACAACACATTGGAGACCATTCGGGAGATGGCTCTGGAACACGGCGAGGTGGAGCTAAGCCGCATCATATCCAGTTTGTCTCTCATGTTCCGCTATTCCATGGACTTTTCCAATACGGTGGTGCCGCTGGAGCATGAGCTGGGACAGATCCAGCGGTATATGAAGCTGCAGCAGCTTCGCTTCCCGGATCGCTTTACGCTGAATCTCATCCGGGAATGTGATGAGGAAGATATCAAACAGGTGATGATCCCCAAGTTCACCATCCAGCCGCTGGTGGAGAATGCCGTCAAGCACGGATTCCACAGTATGCGCAAGGGCTGCGTCCTGAATATTCGCCTGACGGCGCTGGATGGCGGCTTTAAGATCGCCGTAGAGGACAACGGCAAGGGAATTGAACCGGAATCCGTGAAGGCCATGAACCATATTATTCGCTGCGGCAGGATCAGCCGGAGCGAGGATTCACCCCATAACGGGATCGGCCTGCACAATGTTTATTCCCGGTTGCTGCTCTATTTCGGCGAACAGAGTAGTGTGTATGTGTATTCTTCCCTGGGGGTTGGGACGATCGTCACCATCGATTTCCCAAAGAAGAAAAATGACTGAGATCTTCTTCAAAATCAGAAACGCGGCCTCCCGGGAAAATCGGCCGGGACGGCTGGTGGATGTGTCGATAGACGTTCACTGCGGCGAGTGCCTGGCACTGTCCGGACACACCTTTTCCGGAATCAAAGAGCTGTATGCGATTCTGACCAAGAACAGCGAATACAAGGGCAATATCCTGCTCCGAAATGGCAGGGAATTGCGGGAATGCCGTTCCGGCTACGAGGCCGGAGCGCTGTACATCGATCAGCGGGTGATATGTGCCGTACATGAAAAGTCGCTGCTGCACTCGCTTTCCGTCATTTCGGGGCAGAGCAGAATTTTCTCCATAGTGGATGACAGGCTGACGGCGGCTCGCTTCGCGACGCTTCTGGAGAAGCTGGATTACCACGACTGCCATTTGAACCTCAAGGACAGCTTAAGCAGCCTGACGCGCTTTGAGCGGGTGCAGTTCGCCATTCTGCGCTGCCTGTACGCGTCCGCAGGCTGCATTCTGCTGGAGAACCCCTTTCAGGGCTTGCGGGGTGAGGAGATCGAGCGGCTGGTTCAGCTTCTGGCTAAGGTCAAGGCGTACGGAACGGCGCTGGTATATGTGTCCGACGAGAATGTCAGGCATATGGAGAAGCTGATCGAACGGGTGGCCGTCCTGCGCCGTGGCACCATCAGCTACGTTTTTTACCCGGAAGGGGCAGACCGTCGCTTCGATTACGGGAAAATTGAGCTGGCGGCTGGAGGAAAGGTGAAGGAGCAGAAAGGGCTGGTCATGCCCCCGAAGCCGGACAACCGCGTGGTGCTGACCGTGCAGAAAAACGGCAGAGCGTACCACTTTTCATCCGGCGAGCGGGTCGGCATCTACGACCCGGAGATGAAGATCCCGTCAGAATATACGCCGCTGGCAGCATATCTGAAGGACTGCGAGGTCACGCTGAACGGCCAATGTATACGCCTGCGCGGAACGAACGACTTTTTGCGGAATTCCGTCGTCCTGATCCGCAAGGATCCCGGGCGTGAACTGTTCCGCAATCTTTCTCCGGTGGAGAATGTAACGCTCCTCTCCGGACGCAGGGTCAACACCGCATTCAGCCGGCGACGTATTGAGCGCTACATTTACCGGGACGTGTGCGAGCATTATTCCTATCTCCGCCCCTGCCTTGCCATAATGGACAAAACCAACTGTTACGGGGTCAGCGAATTGGATCTCAAGGGGCTGGTCGTAGCAAAATGGCTTTCCCTCAACCCGAAGATCGTGCTGTTTTTTGATTTGGAGGATACCTATCAGCCCGGTGAACAGCAGCAGAGCAACGAACTGATTCGGCAGCTTTCTCAGGAGGGGGTGTTGGCAATCACGGTTTCGCCCAACCTGGACTTCCTGGAAAAGACCTGCGACAGGATCATCAATTAAAAAAAGCCATGATGGGGCAGCTGATTGGAAACCTCATCAACGTAGTCCTCGACCCCATCTTTATCCTGACCCTGCATCTGAATGTAAAGGGTGCGGCTATCGCCACGGTCATCGGTAATTTCATCGGCGCGGGGTACTATATTCTGTATTTTTTACGGGGAGAAAGCCGGCTCAGCGTTTCACCGCGGGATTTTACGGTGAAGGAGAAAGTGCTGACCTCCGTCCTGGCCATTGGCATTCCGGCATCATTGGGGGCCTTGCTGATGTCCGTTTCCCAAATGGTGGTAAACGGCATGATGACCGCCTACGGAGATATGGCTGTAGCCGGGTATGGCGTTGCGTCGAAAGCAAACATGATCGTGGGTACTTTTGGCTTGGGCTTGGGGCAGGGCGTTGCGCCGCTGCTGGGGTATAGCTTTGGCTCCGGGAACCGTAAGAAGTTGCTGGCATATTTGAGAATGTCACTCGTTTACGCGCTGGCCTTGGGAATCGTGTCCCAAGCGGTCTGCTATTTCTGCTCTTCTGGGATCATCCATGCCTTTATTTCATCCGCTGAGAGCGAGGAATTCCGGTGGGGGCTTCGCTTCTTCCGGACGATTATGGTGACGGATTTCCTCTTCGGCATATACTACGTGCTGGTTAACACGCTTCAGGCTATGGGGAAAGGATTGGCTTCTCTCATTGTAAATGTGTCCAGACAGGGACTTGTTTACATTCCCCTGGCGATTCTGCTCAATGGGATATACCAAGCCGACGGGCTTGCCTACGCCCAGCCAATCTCGGATATCATCTCTGTGGTCTTTACTCTGGTACTGACGCTGATAGCACTTTTTAAGTTTCGCAAATCTCTTGAAAAGGCAACGTCCGTAGCGGACTAAGCTAACCTTCATATCCAACAGCCACCAGCCCAACCGGGCTGGTGGCTGTTGCTTTTCCAACCCGTACTCATAGGGGTATAACTGCCCGATGCTGCACTGGGGCTGAGTATTTCTGCCCAGCGATTTGGAAAAATCGCGTAGCCGCAATCTGAAAGATTGCGTTCACCGGGGCTTGGGGCGGAGCCTCAACAAGCAGAAACCCATTCGTTCCGCAGAAGCGAAATGGATGGGTTTTTCGCATTTGTAATACAAATGCATTGCTTGCTACTATTGTACCAAACTAATTTATTCGATATGGATGCAGGAAAAATGCACAATTTCATCATTTGTCGCTTCGTGGTGTCCCTTTGCCAAAGCCTCTCCATCACCCTGTTGCATTCACTAAGCCTTTGTAAGCCGTGTGCCCTGTGGATGCCTGAATTATTTTGTTTTATACACATAAAAGTTTTTGTAATATGCTAAAACGAGGTTGACATTATATGCGAAACAAGATATACTCATAGCATAAGGATAGGAGGCGATGTGTATGAATATCATCGGTACACGTCTGCGGGAATTACGGCAGAGTGCAAAACTGTCTCAGGTGAAAATTGCGGAAGTTGTTGGTTCCCGGCAGTCGGCTATCGCTCGGTTTGAAAGTGGGGAAGCCCATGTCCCGGCAGAGGTGATGATTCGCTATGCGGATTATTTCGATGTATCGCTGGATTACATTTTCGGCCGTACGGACAAGCCTCAAGGGCAGCTGTATGAAGGGAAAATGAAAATTGAGAAGGTATATCCTGACATGGATAAATTCATCGAGATGTGCTTTGACCCTGGTTCCCCCATCAATGAACGACTGAAAGAAACGCTCCGGGAAATGCTGAAGGAGGAAGAAAAATGAAGGCTGTGATCTACGCCCGCTATTCCTCCGACAACCAGCGGGAAGAATCCATTGATGGCCAGATTCGAGAATGTACTGCTTTTGCGGAGAAAAACGGTATCACGATTCTGCGCCACTACATTGACCGGGCTTGTTCTGCCAAAACAGACAACCGTCCAGCTTTTCAAGAGATGGTTAAAGACAGCGTCAAGAAGCTGTTTGACATGGTCATCGTCTGGAAATTGGACAGATTTGCACGGAACCGTTATGACAGCGCCCGGAATAAGGCACAGCTAAAAAAGAATGGCGTTAAAGTCGTTTCTGCTACCGAAGTCATTTCGGAAGGCGCTGAGGGTATCATTCTGGAATCTGTTTTGGAAGGCTACGCAGAATACTACTCTGCCGATTTGTCAGAAAAGGTCATCCGTGGAAGGACGGATAACGCACTAAAATGTATGTATAACGGCGGCACGCTCCCCATTGGTTTTGTTATTGATGAGGAACAGCATTTTCAAATTGATCCGCTGACCGCTCCTTTTGTACTGGAAGTATTCAAGCGATATGATGAAGGTGCCACCATGAAGGAGCTGCGGGACTGGCTGAATGAGAACGGTATCCGCAACAAGCTGGGGAAGCCGCTGAACTACAACAGCATCCAGCATATGCTGAAGAATCGTCGATACATTGGAGAATACCAGTATCGGGACGTTCTGATTCCAGATGGTATTCCGGCTATTGTCCCCAAGGAACTCTTTGACCGGGTGCAGGAGAAAATCGAGAAGAACAAAAAAGCCCCGGCCCGTCACAAGGCTGAGGACGATTATCTGCTGACCACCAAATTGTTCTGCGGCTACTGTGGTGCCTACCTCTGCGGCGAGAGCGGCAAGAGCCGGAACGGAACCATTCACCACTACTACAAATGCGTGTCCGTAAAAAAGAAGCGGACGGACTGCAAGAAAAAGCCTGTGCGCAAGCAATGGCTGGAAGATCTGGTGGTCAATGAGGTAATGAAGGTGGTCATGGACGATCAGGCCATTGAAGCCATCGTATCCATGGTGATGGATTTGCAGGACAGAGAGAACACCAACCTTCCCCTGTACGAACAACAGCTTCAGGAAGCCCAGCGAGGCATTGACAATCTTTTAAACGCTATCCAGCAGGGCATCCTCACCAAATCCACCAAGACCCGCTTGGAGGAATTGGAAGCCACGAAAGAAGATTTGGAAATCAAGATCGCCAATGAGAAGATTGCCAAGCCCAGAATCAGCCCGGAGTTCGTCACCTTCTGGCTTCACAAATTCCGCAAGCTGGATGTCCGCCAGCAGTCCCACCGCAAAATGCTGATCGATGCCTTTGTAAATGCCATCTATCTGTACGATGATAAAATGGTCATCACCTTCAACTACAAAGACGGCACCAGAACCATCGCACTGGACGACGTAAAGAAAGCCGTAAAGAAGAATACCGGTTCGGATTTGGATTGCTTTGCTGCACCATGACGAGTGTTCTTATAGCATTTGAAAGGCTGTTAAGAACACTCGCTTTTTTTCATACAGCGAGTTGGGGGCGTAGTTGACAACTACGCCTTTTCTTGTATTTACCGACACCTGGGGTGCCGGAAGTGGAAACACATCAGGGATGAAGATGGCTCCCACACAGTTGTAATGGATTACTAGGTGCTGCTCCCATATCCCGTCGATCTTCTCCGCATGGTGGACTTCGATGTGATCGATCAGTTCATTGAGCATCCTGGGGGTCAGGGTCTTGGCTCTGGTGTATTTGCGGACGGTGGAGATAAACATATCCGCCGTTACAGACTTTCTGCTGAGCTTGTCCATTTCAGCACGGAGGGTCTTGATCTTCTAGGATATCTCCTTCTGTTCATCTTCGTATCTGCGGGACATTTTGGCAAAGCGGTCATCCGAGAGCTTGCCGGAAACATTGTCCTCATAGATACGCTCAAACAATCCATCCAGTTCTTCATCACGGGCTTGCAGGGCTGCAAGCTCTTTTTCTTTGAGCCTGCGGTCCAAAGCAACATTCTGTTGTGTACTGCCCATAACGGCCTTGACGAAATCATCCTCATACCGGCTGGCAAACTTGGTCAGGCGCTTGATCTCACCTAACACCACCTGTTCGAGAAAATCCACCCGAACGTAATGGGTAGAGGTGCAGGTGCCGCGGTTGCCTTTATAATTGGAACAGTTGAAATATCGGATCTCCGGGTTCCCCTGATTGAAATGAAAATGCAGGTTGTTTCCGCAATCGGCACAGACCAGCAAACCGGAAAACATATTCTTTTCGCCCTCCTTGGTGCGGCGCTTGCGGACTTTCCCCCGTTTCTGCTGAACCTGCTCCCACACGGCGCGGTCAATGATCGGCTCATGGATATCTTTGAAAACCACCCAATTTTCACGGTCGTTTTCGATCCGCTTCTTATTTTTGTAAGACTTGGAGTAGGTCTTGAAATTGAGGATATCGCCGCAATACTCTTGCAGAGAAAGAATTTTTGTGATGGTAGAGCTGTTCCACTTGGTAGGCGGCTGCTGCTTGCCTTTTCCGGGACGCTTGACGCCCTTTTTCAGCCAATAGGCCCGCGGGGTCAGAATTTCCTCCCGTTCAAGCTGGGCGGCAATCTGCTCCGTTCCCATGCCATCCAGGGTCATACCGTAAATATGCTTGACCACCTGTGCGGCCTCATCGTCTACGATCCAGCGTTTCGGATTGTCGGGGTCCTTCATGTAGCCGTAGGGAGGCTGTCCCATCGGCTCGCCTGCATTGCCCTTGATCTTATTGCTGATCCTGCGCTTTTTGGAAATGTCCCGCGCATACCATTCGTTAAACAGATTACGGATCGGGGCAAGCTCGTTATCGCCCTCGGCGGTGTCTATGTTGTCCGAAACTGCTACAAGACGGATATCGTGCTCCGGGAAAAATTCTTCGGTCAGGCGGCCCACCTCAATGTAATTACGTCCCAGGCGGCTGAGGTCCTTCACAAAAACCGCTGCTGCCTTGCCCTGTTCGAGCTGTTGGATCATATCCACGAAGCCTGGGCGATCCATGGTCACGCCGGAAATGCCGTCATCCAGAAAATGCACCAGATTGGTGTAGCCTTTTTCTTTGGCTACCTTGGTAAGTAATTTTTTCTGAGACGAAATTTGTCAAGGGTGTTTTTTGCTCATCCGTCATAGTTGCAACCAGATATTCCTCGTGCGTCTGTGGTCTCCACAGGGAACTGCGGACGTGCGGCGATTTTTACGCGGCCAGACTGTACAGCACTACCCCTGCCAGGGCCGCTCCGGCCATGACCTTGATGGGGCTGGGCTTCCATTTGCGCAGGACGAAGAAGCCGGCGAGGAAGATCACCAGGGCGATCAGGTCAAAGCTGCCCAAATCCGCCGGGAGGGTGCGCTGGCCGTAGAGGGCCAGGATCAGCAGGGAAATGCCCGCGGAGGCGATCATGGCGATCACCGCGGGACGAAGGCCCGCCAGAACGCCCTGCACGATGCTGAGGCCCCGGAAGCGGTAGTACACATAGGCCAGGGTCATGACAATGACGCAGGAGGGGAAGATACAGCCGATGGTGGCGATCAGCGCTCCCGGCAGGCCCGCTACCTGAATACCCACGAAGGTGGCGGCATTCAGGGCGATGGGGCCGGGAGTCATTTCGGCGATGGCCATAATGTCGGCAAAGCCCGTCATGGTCAGCCAGGGGTGAATGTCCACCACCTGGTTCTGAATCAGGGGCATGGCGGCATAGCCGCCGCCGATGCTGAAAAGGCCCACCTGGGAAAAGCTCCAGAACAGCTCCAGATAGATCATTTGGCCCCCTCCTTCTTTTGCAGATACAGGGTATCCAGCGCACCGATGACCCCGCAGACCAGGATGATCACAATGATATTCACGGAGAAAAACCGGGTCGCCACGAAGGATGCCAGCATGACGACGATGGGCAGCCATCGCTTCTTTCTGAGGATGGGCCAGGCCATATTGATGACCACGTCGAAGATCACCGCCGCTACCCCCGCCAGCATTCCGGCCATGGCCATGCTCACATACCTATTGGAGCGGAAGGCCTGGTAAAAAGCGGAGATGATGGAAATGATGATCAGCGGCGGCAGGGCCGCACCCACCACGGTGATCAGCGCGCCGGGGATCCCGGCCACATGGTAGCCCACCAGAATGGAGGCATTGATGGCGATGGAGCCGGGGCTGGACTGGGCAATGGCGGTCAGGTCCAGCATTTCCTCCTCCTCAATCCAATGCAACCCTTCCACAAAGCGCTTGCGCATCAGCGGAATAATTATAAGGCCGCCGCCGAAGGTGCAGGCGCTGAGCTTGAAGGTGGAGAGGAACAGCTGCCAGTATTTTTTTCGTTTGTCCAATGGAATCAGTCTCCTTTGAAAACTGCTCCGCGATCAGCGGCGCAGCCGCAAAGCCTGCGCGATTTCGTACATTCTGGGCAGCGCATAGGGGAAAAAGCGCTGAAAAGCCTTGCAGTAGTAATTGGAATTGTCCGCGACGATCCGGTCACGCTTACAGCCTCCCCGGCACAACCGTACCCATTCACAGGAGCGGCACGCCGCAGGGGTTTTCCAGCCGTCGGTGAGAAAGACGCGCATTGTTTCGCCGGAGAGCATGGCTCGGAAGGAATCTTCCCTGACCGTCCCAAGCCGGTACGCATCCAGGCAGAAGAAGTCGCACGGGTAGACAGCGCCGCCGCCCTCTACCACCAGATAGGCCCCGCAGGCACCGGTGGTAGAGCAGGTGCTTGCCGGGCTGCCTATGAGCAGATGAATGTAGTCTTCAAACAGACGGATGCTGACATAGCTGCCGGATTTCCAATCCCGATACCATTCATCAAACAGGCAGCACAAGAACTGACCGTACAGCTCCGAGGAGAGGGAATAGTCCTCCTTTCCCCGGGGGACATTCAGCGGATCCAGGCAGGCGATGAACTGGAAATAGCGGATTCCGGTTTCCTTCATGGTCCGATAGGCACCGGCTGCCTTTTTCGCCAGCCGCTTGGTGACAGCGCACAAGAGGTTGCACGGGACCTGGTATTGATTCAGCAGGGTCAGAGCCTGCGAAACTCGTTCCCAGGTTCCCCCACCGCCGGCATCCAGCCGCAGCGCGTCGTGGACGGAGGGAATGCCGTCCAGGCTGACACCAACCAGAAAGCCTTCCTCCCGAAAGAACGCGGCCCAGTCCTCCGTAATGGCAAGCCCGTTTGTCTGGATGGCATACTGGACGCGGACGTGCTTCTGATTGTATTTCCGAACGGTCTGCGTGAAGAACCGGAAGAAGTCCAGCCCCGCCAGGGTAGGTTCCCCGCCCTGGAAGGCGAGGGAGAGGCTGCCGCCCGGGTTAAGCTCCGCGAAGCACTGGCGGATGAGTGTCTCGGCTGTAGAAAGCGACATCATGCTGCTGTCTGGACAGGCGCGGTTTTCCTGTTCGTCTCGGTAGAAGCAGTATTGGCAGCGCATATTGCAGAAGCCGGAGGCGGGCTTTACCAATAGCTGGAGCTGCCTCATAGGGAATTAGTATGGGCCAGTACGGTCAGAGGCGGCCGCCCTACAATGAGGGAGGTTCCGTCCGTATAGCCCTCTTCCCTGCCCTTCAGCGCTTCAATCAGCTTTCCGCGAAGCAGGGCCACCCGCTGGGGATGGGACTCCAGCACGTTTTTCGTCTCGTGGGGGTCCTCCCGCAGGTCGAAATACAGCTCCTTCCCCGTCTGGGAGTACCAGATGTATTTGTCGTCCTTCGTTACGATGAAGTGCATGGAGTCCTGCCCCAGTGTGTGCTCACCGTGAAGGTATTCCCGGTCTACCGGGTGCAGGAGGCTCTTGCCGTCCACTGTCTCCGGAATCGGCGCGCCCGCCAGCTCCAGCAGAGTGGGCATCACGTCCCGCAGCTCCGCCAGATCATTGTGGATAGTGCCGTGCTTGCCCACATACCGCTCCGGGCCGGAGAGGAACAGCGGCACCTGAATACCGCCCTGGAAGGGCTTTGCCTTCTGGAACATCAGGTGGTCGCCCAGCATCTCCCCGTGGTCGGACACAAACAGGATCACCGTATTATCCATGAGCTGCTGCTCTACAAGCGCGGAGATCAGCCGTCCGATCTGGTGGTCCATGTGGGTGATGGCGGCGTAGTAGCCCGCCCGCAGCTGGTGAATATAGCTTTCGTCCGAGGGGCAGGATTGGGCGTGGTAGCTGTGGCCGTCCCGGAGCCAGCGTGCGGTGTCATTCCAGTCTCCCCGCCAGGGCGCTGCCAGCGGACGATCCTTGTACAGATTCAGATAGTATTCCGGCGCGTCCAGGGGCGGATGGGGCCGCACGAAGCTGGCCATCAGGAAGAAAGGTTGGGACCGGTCTCGGCGGCGCAGGAAATCCAGACATTCGCTGGCGACCCAGTTGGTGGGATGGTATTTCTCCTCGTAGATCCAGGGGCGCACCACCCAGCTGTTGCAGTCCAGCCCCGTATCCACCGGGTCCGCGTCCGCGCCCAGCTGCTGCTTGAGCCACCAATAGTAATCATCCGCGACCCGCTGGTCCTCAAAGCTGGGGGTGGTGGGCCTGCGGTAGGCGTGCAGATACCCGTCGTGGAGCCGCACATCGTGGAAGCCCAGATTATTTCGCAGGGGGTGGACGTGCATCTTTCCAATACACTGGGTATAGTAGCCTGCCCTGCTCAGCTCTCCGGCCAGGGTGTGGGCATAATTCCAGGGAACCAGGTCCTCATAGCCCACCCGGCCCGTGTGGGCCTGGGACATACCGGTATAAAGGCTTGCCCGGGCGGGAACACAGGTGGGGCATGCGGAGTAGGCGTTGGGATAGCGGACACCCTCCGCGGCCAGTGCGTCCAGGAAGGGCGTTTTCACATCCGGATGCCCGGCAATGCCCAGACAGTCGCCCCGGAGCTGGTCTGCCATCAGCAGAATAATATTGGGTCGTTGCTCCATATCAAAAACCTCCATAATGGTCTTCTGTCGATCATAAAGAAAGGGCTGTTAAGAAAGAATGTCGATCGACGCGACTTTTTAACAGCCCTTTTCTTCTTATAGATTATACCATTTGATTTCGTTTGCGTCCAGATGCAGTTCAAAGCTGCCGCTGTCCGTGTATACGGTGGTATCCTGGGGAACGTAGGTGTTGTTGACCACGCAGTACTTGCCGTTGGCGACGAAGGCGTGAACCTCGACGTTATAGTTGGTGGAGAACCACTTGCGGAGCGTGTCCTCTCCGTGGGAAGCCCACAGGATCGCCCGATACAGCACACGGCTGTTTTCAAAGGAATAAGGAAGGCCGGAGATATAAACGCCGCGGCCGCTGCCAAAGGCGTTGACTGCCATCTGAACCTCTTTATCCTGCTGGACCAGAATCTCGGTGTTTTCGAGGGCGTAGATGTTTTTCTTCCCCTCACCGAAGTCTACAGTTTCAGCCACATCGGCCAGAATAAAGTGTTCGGGGTGCTGCTCCCAGTTGTATTTGTCGTAGCCCAGGGTAAAGCCGGTCTCTTTCTCCACGCCCAGGACATTGGCCAGCTGGAGGTAATGTCCCTGGTACTGGTGGCCGGAAGGCTCGCCAACACCAATAAAGCCACCGCCGTTGTAGACATATTTGCGGATGGCGGAGGAAATCGCGGGGTCCTCCCATTCCGCGCCGCCGGTGTGGGCCGTGTCGCCGTCGCCCACGTTGATGATCACGTCGATGTCATCCAGAATGGAGGCATCACCGCGAATGTCGTCAAAGGAAATGAATTTCACATCGAAGGGCGCGCCGGACAGGGCTTCGATCACGCCCGCATAGGAATAGTTTTGCTTCTGATACAGGGCATGGTGGACCATATGGCAGCCCCAGGAGCGCTGCTTGCCCCAGCAGTTGAGGACGGCCACCGTCTTGACACAGTAGGGGATGGTTCCTTTGATGTTTTCGTAGAGCTCCCGGAACTCGTTGCAGACGGATTCAATATAATCCACAAACTCCGGGAATTCCAGAGCAAGCTTTAAGTATCCGCCGTAGCCGATGCGGTCGATGGGCTTGCGCAGGATGGCCCGGCGGGCTGTGACCCAATTCTCCTTGGCCTCCTTCACCGGATCGCCCCCCTCGTGGAAGGTGTCCGGGAAGAAATAGGGCAGGAACCGACCCTCGGTGTACTTAACGCCGGGAATGTCGGAGATCAGCCGCAGGGTGGAGCCGTTGCCCACAGAGCCAACGACTGCATCCAGACCGATGGTTTTGAATTCCTCCATGTAGGGCTCGGTGCCGATGAAGTGATCTCCCAGGAACATCATCGCTTCCTTGCCCAGCTCGTGGGTGATGTCCACCATTTCCTTTGCCAGAGCGGCTACCTCCCGGCGCTGGAAGGCCTGGAAGTCTTTGTACTCCTTGGATGGAATCCGGTACTGATTGTTGTAGTAGCCCTGGTCCACAATGTATTCGGGCCGGAATTTGTAGCCCACCTCCCGTTCAAACTGCTCCAGGATGTAGGGAGAGACAGAGGCGGAATACCCATACCAATCCACATATTTTTCCCGTTTCAGCTCGTCGAAGATCAGGGTGAACTGGTGGAAGAAGGTGGTGTAGCGGATGACATTCACATAGGGATGGTCGGCAATAAACTTCCGCAGCCGCTCCATGGTGAATTTATGGGTTCTGGGCTGGCGTACATCAAAGGTGATCTGGTGTTCAAAATTTTGCCAGTTGTTGGTGACGGCGTTGTACATATGAACCGGGTCCCAGATGATATAGGCCAGGAAAGCGACGGTATACTCGTGGAAGGCTTCGCAGTTTGCAATTTCCACGCAGCCGGTCGATTCGTTGTACTGCCAGTTTTCGGGGGAAACCACGGTCCCGGTGGTCCGGTCCATAACCTCCCACCAGCGCTTGATATCGTCCCGTGTATTGACCTCCAGCAGTTCCGCGCTGATGCCCTTCATCAGCGGAATGGAGAGGGTGTCTCCGGCAGCCGTGTGGAAGTCGGTCATAATGTAGCACTGCTGGATTTCATCGGGATTGGCCTTTGCCCAGGCGTTGTCCTTGCGGGTGGTGTAGTAGGTGGAGTAAATTTTGGCATCCTGCCCCTGGAGTTCGGCGGGGAAATCGGTGCCGTCGCAGTCCCGGATGGCATCCGCACCCCATTTTTTCAAAATCTCCAGGGTCTGGGGTACAACGTCCAGGTCTGTGGGGATCGTGACCCGGCCCATTTTTCTTGCATCATTCATAGAAGGATTCTCCTCGAAACGTAATTATAGAATAGAATAGGTTTGCGCAATTGGCTCAGCCCTTGACACCGCCGCCGGTAACGCCTGCAATGATCTTCTCAGACAAGAACAGATACAGCAGGAAGGTGGGCAGGAATACGATGATCACCGCGGCGAACATCGCGCCGTACTGGCCGGAATACTTCATTGCGTTGACGATTTGCAGCAGGCCCACGCCAACCGGGGTCATGGAGTCGCTGGTGGTGAAGATCAGGGCCATGAAGAACTCATTCCATACGGACATGAAATTGAAGATGGTGACGGTAATAACCGCGGGCTGGACCAGGGGGAGCATGATCTTCCAGAAGGTCCTGGAATGGCTACACCCATCGATGTAGGCGGCCTCCTCGTAGGACCGGGACAGGGTGGAGAAAAAGTCCAGCAGATAGATGGTGGTATAGGGGACCCGAAGCATGATATAGAGTACCACCAGCAGGATCCGGCCCTTGATGCCCCAGCGCACAGCCAGGGAATACAGGGGCATGATGATCATAATGGTGGGGACGCTCATTGCGATGACGAGTCCGATGCGGATGGCCTTGCCGCCGGTAAACTGCCAGCGGGACAGCACATAGGCGCCGGGAGCGGAGATCAGCAGTACGCCCGCGCAGGAGATAATGGCGTAGATCAGGCTGTTGAAGAAATACAGGGATACATTCTGCGTATTCCAGGCGATGGCGTAGTTCTCCCATTTGAGGCCCTTGGAGAAATCCAGGACGGCACCGGTTAATATCTGCTTTGTGGAGGAAAGACTGGCGCAGATGATCCAGAACAGCATAACGGTTGTAAACGCGACCCACAGGCCTACGATCAGGTAGCCGGGGAAGAGCCGGGCTTCCTTTTTCCAATTGATTTTGTTGTGATATTTTGCCATAGCTGCACTCCTACCTTAGTATTCCAGGTCCGAATCCTTCAAAGTCAGATTGGTGATGACGTATACGGCAATGATAATCAGCGTCAGCACAACACCCACGGCCGCGCCCGCGCCCGCGTCCCGTTCCACGACACCCTTGCCGCCGAATACGGTATCATACAGGTATACAACAGGAACAATGGTGGCCGTCTCCGTATTGATGGGCGAGAACATCTTGGTCCACAGGAAAAAGGTCGTGGCATTGATGCTCCAGAAGGTGATGGTAGTACGGAGTACCCCCTTCAACAGGGGCAGCGTGATCCGGAACAGTTTGTCGAAAACATTCGCCCCGTCGATGGTAGCTGCCTCGTACAGCTCCGCGGGGATACCCTCAATACCGCTGATGAAGATCAGCATGTAGTAGCCGACGCTGCCGAAGATAAAGGCAACCATCATAGCCCAGAAGATCAGGTCTGTGCCCAGCCAGCGGATATTCGAGCCGCCGAACAGCTTGACGATCTGGTTCAGCAGACCGTAGTCGTAATTGAAGATATACTGAACCCACATGGTGGCCAGGGCCACGGCGCTGATGATATTGGGCATATAGATGGCGGCCTTGAAGAATTTCGCGCCCCGGATGCCGCTGGTCAGAATAACAGCCATGATCATAGACAGAATCATGGTGATCACGCCGCCCACCAGCCAGATCATCAGCATATTTTTCATGGAGCTGATAAATCCGGCGTTGCGCATGATTTTGAAATAGTTCCCCAGGCCGTAGAAGCTCCAGGCGCTGGTAGATGCCGTCAGGCTCTCCACCTTAAAGAAGCTCATGATCACTGTCCGGAGAACCGGATAGACATACATGAACAGCAGGCAAAGAACGGTTGGCAGGATAAACAGGAAAATCATGGTTTTGTTCTTTTTCATACTGGTATCACCTCAGGAAAGAAATGGTTTGCAGGGCGAGGGCCTGCGCCCGCATCGCGGGCAAGCCCAAATCAGGCACACGCGCCCGACCTGCAAGAAAAAGCTTTTATCTGCAAAGGCGGCACCGAATCGGTGCCGCCTCCGTTCAGACTGAGGGAATCTTAAGCAAATCCGTTACAGCCGCGGCGATAGGCAGCATTCCGCAATGGATCGCAGAATCAGCCGCACAGGGTATCCAGATAAGCACAGTAATCAGCACCGGTGGCGTACTTGCCCTCAAACAGCTCGATCATGGAGCTCTTGATGGTGGACCAGCCATCCAGGGTGTTCAGAGCGCCGCACCAGCTCATGGGAGAGGTGGTGTTCTTCAGAGCTTCCACGGAGCCAACCAGGACGGACTCATTCAGACGGGTATCGGCGGGAATCTGACCGCAGTTGTCAGCCAGCATCTGACCGTAGGTACCGGTCACGATGTACATGATGAAGTCAAACGCAGCCTGGGCATTCTCGGTGTAGGAGGAGATGGCCAGGGAGTTGGCGCCTGCGTAAGCGGAGGCGTCCGCGTTGTTCTCGACTTCGGGATAGTTGAAGAAGCCCCAGTTCACAGACTCACCCACGGCGGCATCAACCTCGGAGGTAACGTAGTTGGCGCAGACGACCATAGCGGCGGTGCCCAGACCGACCTTGGTCTGGCTGGCGGGGTAAGCATCGGGCGCGCCATCGGCCAGGAAGCCGGCGTTTACCAGATCAATGGTCTCCTGTGCGGCAGCAACGGCGGCCTCGTTGGCAGCCCAGCCGCCGTTCAGGCCCAGCTCCTTGATGCCGTCCTCGCCCAGGTGACGGACCAGGTGATAGTAGAAGTTGAAGTTGGCATAAGCGCCGTCCAGCGCCAGAGCCTCGTAGCCGTTGGCCTCCAGGGTCTCGCAGGTGGTCAGGAACTCAGCCCAGGTAGTGGGAGTCTTGGTGATGTTGCAGGCATCGAAAACATCCTTGTTGTAGAACACGCCGCCGATCTGGGGCTGCTCCACGATGGAGTTCAGATAGCCAGCCCACGCGACAGACTGGTTGTTAAAGCAGGCATAGCTGAAATCGGCGTAACCGGCAGCGTCGGCCATCTCGGTCAGGTCGTAGGTATAGGGGGCATAGGCATTGCCAATACGGTTGTAGTCATCCTCGAAGATGTCCAGCTTTTCGCCGGACTCCAGCGCGGCGGAGAGCAGGGTATTGACATCGCGGCCCTTCCACTCAATGTTGACGTGGGCACCGGTGTCAGCCTCAAAGGCATCGGCAGCGGCCTGAATGACCTGGGCCTGGGCCTCGCCGGCAGTCCACATGGACCACATCGTCAGTTCAACGCCTTCATACTTCTTGGTGTCCGCGGGAGCCTCGGTAGCTTCGCTTGCCTTGGTTTCGGCGGGAGCAGCAGTCGTCTGGGTTTCTGCGCTCTGGGAGCTGCCGCAGGCGACCAGTGCCAGGGCCATAGCCAGAACCAACAGAAGGGAGATGATCTTCTTCATTTGTTGTTCCTCCAAAATATAAATTCGTGTCGGGGGTTCCCCGGTTCACGCTATAAGCATACTGTTTTTCACATTATTAATCAATTATTATATTGCTAATCATTATTACAATCTTGCTTTTTAAAAATTTTTGGATATATCGCTGTATTTTGGCACTGACATTTTGTACACATTTTATGGGTTAGCTTTTTTATAAATTGACGAATCAATAAAAAATATGGTATTTTTATGTTGCATTTCACAAAGAAGTACAATATAATATATTGCGATAGCAATATATTGATAAAAAGGACGTGCCGCAATGAGCCATATTAACTACGCCTTTGAACAGGCGGATAATTCTTTCCCACATGATAAAATGAAGCTGCGCAATGTTGCCTCCACCAGGTACAGCGGAGATTGGCTTTCCATCCCCCATTCCCATAGCTATGCGGAGCTGTTTTATATCGTCGGCGGCGAAGGCCAATTCCAGATCAACGATAAGCTGTTTCCCGTGCATCAGCACCAGCTTGTCATTGTAAACGCAAATGTGATTCATACCGAGGTCAGTCTGGAATCGCATCCCCTGGAATATATTGTGGTCGGGATTGAGGGGCTGGAATTTACAGCTTCTGAAATTGCGGAGGGCAGTTATTGTGTCTATACCTTCCGGGAAAATAATGAGGTCCTGTCCTGTATGCAGAAAATTCTCGCGGAAATGCAAAATCGGGAATCCAAGTTTCAAATTCTTTGTCAGGCATATATGGACATCATTGTGGTGCAACTGGCCCGTAACGCCAGCGTTTCTGTTGCGCCGATTCATTCCAAGTTGCCTGCCAACCGCCAGTGCGCGACGGTAAAACGGTATATCGACCACCATTACAAAGAAAACATCACACTGGATCAGCTGGCGGAAAAGGTCAGCATCAATAAATATTACATGGCCCATGCCTTTAAGCGGGAGTATGGGATCTCGCCCGTCAACTATATGATCGACTGCCGTATTCGGGAAGGAAAACGGCTTCTGGCCGAGACAGACCTCGCGCCGTCTCAAATTGCGTCCATTCTTGGATTCTCCTCCTCCAGCTATTTCTCCCAGACCTTCCGCAATGTGGAGGGGACGACCCCTACAGAATACCGAAAAGCCAATCAGGTGAAATTCTGAAACGGAAATGAAGGAAGTCGCTTTCCTGCTAGGCACTTGAATGAAGCATAATACTCTCTTCACTTGTGAATTGAGTTGCATGCACTAAACAGCACGCAAAGTTATACGAAAGGTTGGAGCGAGTCAGTCTCTCCCGGTCAATTAAGATATTTTTCTCTGTCAAGGACAAACATTGACCATAATCATCGTCCTTCCCGGTCCATCCGATGGCTTTTCGCTCTTTGTGTACACAAAGGCATTCGGTTTTCCCGTTCTCGTTGTTTTATAGTCTGTTGGATTTTCTGCTCATCCTCCTTTTCGTGCAGCAATTTGTCCGTATTATACCTGGCATTGAAAACAGCATTCGAGGTTGGGTCCTTACCAAGAATTTCCGCATACTTCTCTTGCACTGCCCGCTCATACTCCGGGCGAATTGCGTGCCGCACATCGTAAAGCTCCACGGGGTCAACATCTGCTGACTGCACCTTGAGCGCTTCGTATTCCGCAATCGCTGCATCCAGTTCACCGGAATACTTTTTCTCCTTCACGGTCAGCTTTTTTAAGCTATTCTCCATAGTGGCAATCTCCTTGCGGAATATTGCGGGGGCAGTAGAATCCTCCAAGGAGAATTTTTCAAGCAGCCGCGCCTTTTCAGAGCGAAGATCTTCCAAGTCCTCCGTCAGCTCCGCAATTTTGGCGGCCAGCTCCCGGCTGCGGATAATGCGGAAAATAGGAAGCTCCTTTTTCTCGTTGACGAGGGCAGTGCGCTCCTTGCCCTTTTCCTTGATTTGCTGCACCAGGCCCATATACCGCTCCATCTCTGGCTTCCACACGCCAATGGAGCGGCGAATGTCGTACTGGTCGCCCCGGATATGGTGGAGCCGGAAGCAGCAGAGCATGACATGGCCACGAATCTTTTCAAGCGCTTCCGCAATGGCAGGAACGGTCTTTGCCACAATAGCGGCCAATTTCTGAAGCTCTGCTTTCAGCTGGCGCAAGAGAGTATTATCGGCTTTGATCTGCCGGTTCAGCTCGCAGCGGTCAGAGGTGATTCCCTTGCGCTCCATGGCACGGGCGGCATGACTGCGGTGGTCGATACGTTCCTCACGTCCCGCCTGCTCCAAGGCAAGATTTGCAGCGGCGGCCCAGTTTTCCCGCCATAGAAGCAGCTGCTCCTCGCTGTTCCAACGCAGGGTAATGGGATTCTGACGGCCATAGCGGCTGCTTTTGGGGTGCTTATCTGCACGGGCGAGGCCCCGTACCTCCGCTGCGGACGGAGCCATATAGACTTTCTTTTTGCCAATCTTATAGGGGTACTGTTTCTCCCATCCCTCTTTCTGGGCCTTCAAAAACTCGGCGGTGGTAAAGCCTCGCTCCTCACCATTGCGGACACAAAGATACTCTTTTTCCGTCTTGTACTGCCATTGGCCTTTTTCATCCAACGGGCGTACCGTCAGAAGGATGTGGGCATGGGGATTGTGTCCGTCGGTATCGTGGATAGCCGCGTCGGCACACATTCCATCAGCGACAAATTGCTCCTGTATAAATTCCTCTATCAGGGAAATCTGCTGTTCCTGATTTAATTCGATGGGTAAGGCCACAACAAGCTCCCGTGCAAGGCGGCTGTCCTTTGCTTTTTCAGCTGCTTCCACCGCATTCCAGAGCTTTTCCCGGTCTTGCCATTCTGGGGGAGCCTGCGGCGGTAGGAAAACCTGCTGCCACACAAGCCCCTGTTTCCGGGTGTAGTCATGCTGTATCCCGTCATAGTCGTTGTAAATCCGGGAACAGCTCAGATAGGCCGCCGCCGCGGCAGCGGAGCGGCCAGCCCCACGGCTGACCACCTTTGCCTCCAAATGGTAGATTGCCAAAGCGTATCACCTCGTTCCCTTTTCTGTTTCTCTTTCGCAAAAGAGAAAATGGACGGCACCCAAGCGCTGTCCATCTCTGCGACAAAGCTGCCGGTGGCAGGTTTTCGCAGGCAGCTGTCTGTACCGCTAACTCGGTGCGGCACAGACAGCTGCGCAGACAATGACAGCAGCACGGCAAGTGCTGTGGCATTGTCTGTCGCTTTCCGCAGAAAGCGAAATCCCCCTCGGAGAGCGCGCGTTCCCGACCAACGGGAGGGATACCACCGCCTGCCTCTGGCAGGTGGTGAGTAAGTGCGCCCTTCGGGAAAAGAAAACGGCCTCCGGTTTCCCGGAGACCTTCTGAGTGCTTCAATCTTTTTGCGGTATTCTTCGTAATAGGTATTCCTCCAATGCTTGCAGCCCCATCGTTCGCACCTCCGGCAGCACCTTTTCCAGAATTGCCCCGGTCTGAATGAGCCTGCGTGTTCTTGCCTTTCGTTCTTTCACTCGGTTCCGTGCTTGAGCTTCCTCCAATCGGTGCTGGGCCTGCAAGAGCGCTTTTTCTGTATCTGTCATAGTGGTAAAATTCTCCTTTCTGATAGTAAAAAACCGCCTGATACCGGAAAATGGTATCAAACGGCGGAAAATATAATAGTAGATTTTCCTTTGCTTTGGAAACTGATAGAAAAATATCTGTTTTCCTATTCTCATTGATGGCAAAATCTCTGAAATTGATATTAAAAAGAGCAAGGGTGTCGCATTTCACGACACCCTTGCAGGCATTCTAATACCAAACTGACGGGAAATGCCATCACCGTGGTCATCTCTCCATTTCCCGTTTCTTCTCTCTGGGCAACACTTCTTTTACATAAGCTCTTACAGTACGGTAAATCTCCTCAAAAGGCGGCTTTGTTACATCTCCTGTGAAGCGAAACTTTTCATAGGAATGCTTAAACTCGTCCTGCCTATGCAGAAAACCACTGAATGTATCCAGCTTTCTGCCGCTGTTTTCAAGTGTCCGGGTAATCTCGTCCTTGTCAAATGGAAATACCTTTGAAATGTAGTATAGATCGACAACATCTTTGATCCTGCGGAACACCTTGTCCGTCGAGATTGCGGATAGCTTGTCCGCAATCATTTGGGAGGGAGAAACACCGCAAAAGCGAACGCCGTCCACCTCGTAAATCCTGGTCGGGGGTACAGGCCTGTTTACGTCCATATCCATAGTAAACAGAACTTCGTCTGTATCCTTGTCAATCAGCTCAAATCCGGCAGAGCGCCCTTCTCCGTACATCCAATAGAGACCAACTTCCAAATCAAGGCCACTTTTCTGGATTGCTTTTTCAAGAGATTCCACCATCTGTGGCCCCGTTGGCGGCGTTGCAGAATACCAGTTTGCGTCAATATCTACCGTGTGCCGGGTTTCATCCGCATATCCAGCTTCCATCAGGCAGGCTTTCAAAACCATGGACCCCTTAAAATTGACCGGAATGCCGCTGTCATAGATGGCTTTCATAACTGCGTACATCAGCTTTTCTTCCGCTGTCAGATTCATAAAATTACCCCTTAACTGTCGTAATATGCAATTGCGTCCTGTGCCAGTCGTTCAAACCGCTTTTGATATTCGGGAGGAACGAAGATTCCCTCAAAGCTGTCGCCGTGCGCATAGTAGTACCGGCTGACAGCCTCCGTAATCCCCTGCATGTCCAGAATGGACTCGTTGGCAAGCGCGTCCGAGAGCGTCCGGTTGAAGCTCGTAAAGGAGAGGCCATTCTTGTTCTGGACATCGATGGGGCTGATCTGATTTCCCAGAACGGCAACACCGTTGAATTTCGTTACGCTGTCTGCTCCGTACACCCAGACCAGGTATTCATCGCTGCGACCACCAAAGCCGCCCTGGCACATCAGTGCTTCATCCAACGCGAATACAACCGGCTGGTCGATACAATCACGGACAGCCCGAAGCCAGGAAAAGGCTCCCACATAATCACGCCGCTTGGGAAGATCACGCTTCTGTGGGTCATATTGCGGCAGCACCCTTGTTTTTCTGTTTATCAAATCCTCGCGGATACGATGTTCCAGCAGGTTTATCATATATTCCGGCGGCTTGCGCACGCCTGTTTCCCAATTCTGGACAGTACGGAACGGGATTTTGTACCGTGCGGCAAATTCGCTCTGGGTATCGCCCAGCTGCATCCGCATTCCCCGAATATCCATATCGATCACCTCCCTTATATAATACACTCATTGAGTGTATTTATCAAGTGCTTTTTGTAGGGAAAATACTTCCGGTGGAGTTCAATGCCGCAAGGGTATCGCATCTCACAACACCCTTGCAGGTGTTTTGTTATCAAACCGAGTATTAACTGGTATTAAAAGCTCCCAACAAAATCCAGCGCCGCGTCCCAGTCTGTACTGTTGTTGGCCTCAACCTCCTCCTTTGTAGGAGCGGATGGCGCACCTTGCGTCCCCTGCAACAGTTGGAGCAGAGCAGCCAATCCGGGGGCTGGGGTAGGTTGTTGGGCAGCCCGGATGGTGTCAATTACCCGCTGAAGAAACGCGTCCTCCTTCTTGCGGGTTTCCAGATAGGGGTCAGCTTCCAACTGTTCCTGCCTGGAAAAGTAGGCGTTGACGGCGGCAATCACGGCGCTGTTCACGGAACGGTACTTCTTCCGATCCAGCCGCCGCAAATGCTCCATAGCTTCCCGGTCAGCCTCATTTTCCAGATTCAGCCGCAGGGTGGTCGTGTAGAGCCGCTTCATACAATTCCGCCCTCCTTCTGGATTCTGCGGGTGGTCATCTGCTCATATCCCTTGGCCGTGGCGCAAATATCGTCATTGAAGAACACCCGCCCCTTTTCGTATTTGCCGAAGTTCCGCACCAGACAGCCACCGCCGCCCAGCACATACAGGCGCATCAGCTCCGGGTCATACTCATGCTCCCGAAGCCTGCGGAAAATACCGTCCACATATTCGGAAGCCGTCTGTCGGATGGAGTTCAGATACCTGGGCGCAATGTCCGCGGTTCCTTCCCGCAGTACACGCTCGATGGTCGCGTCATTCAGCGCTTTGCCAAACTGCCGCAGAATGGTCTCCCGGACAGCCAGCATACACTGGTGGGTGCCGAACTTCTCCGTATAGCAGTTACTCAATACAGGCCGGAACTCGTTGATATACATGATATTCATAGTCCCATTACCAATGTCGCAGAGCATATTGGTTCCGGGGAATGCCCGTAGATTAGCCGCAACGGCGGCGAAGCCCTGCGGATAAATGTCAGCACCTGCAAACGCCACATGATAATCCGTGTCCTGATAGGTGAAATCCACGCTCTCGTTGTGCAGGAGATACGCCCGGAAGCTGTCTTTCTGCTCGCCGACCCATGTCAGAGGCAGGCCCACGGCCAGATAGACCTTGGCAGCGGTCAGTCGCCGGAGGCTCAGCTCCTTGGCAATGGCCGCCAGAGTCAGCACATAGTAGTCGCCGTCCATCATCTTGTCAGCGGTGAACTCCTTGTGCCCCTCGCCAATGGTGTAGAAATGACCGTCGTAGATAAGCAGGTCGTTGTGGAATGTTGGTTCTTTCTCGTAGGTTGTTACGCCGGTAGGAAAGCAGGTGTGGGCGCTTTTGATATTGCCGTAGCCGTGGTCAATTCCGAGAATGATTGTGTTGTTGTTCATAAATAAAGATTCCTTTCTGCCGCTTTGCGGACTTAAAAATGATTTTGGGTACAAAAAAGCGGCCTGCCTGGTTAGGAGCAAGCCGCAAACAAACTTATGCACTTTCTGGGATACTTGGTACATTGGTTTTCTTTCGATTCTGTGAATAGAATTTCTGCCGACAGCCGGAACTGCAATACTTGGCATCGATGCGTTTCGCCGCAAATACCTTCCCACAGCATTGGCAAGTCATTGTGTATGGAGGATTGAGTTCCCCAGCCAGAATACGTGTCTTCTGACGCAAATATCGCTTTTGGTTAGCACGGTGTTTCTTTTTCCGGAGTTCTTCTTTTGAAATTTCCTCCGGTGTTGGATCAGGTACAGGAACCTCAAACTGTCCAATAAACCTGAAATAAATGTCAACCTCCTGGACACGTTCGCCGCTGCTCTTGTCCGGTGCGTGAACAAGTATCTTGTCCACAAATTCATGGAGCATGGCGGGAGTAAGCTCGGAGAAGTCCGTATATTTCTTTGCCAATGCCAAAAATTGATCTGCTCGCTCCGTGTCATCCTGAAATTGATCCAAATTCGTTTGATCTGCTGTCAAAATCTGTTCCAGCTCCGCCTGCTCCTTCTCGTACTCGCCGGACAACAAGTCAAAACGCTTTTCCTCTAATTTACCCATTGCATAAGTCTCATAGAGCTTTTTGATCAATATATCCAGTTCCGCAATTCGTTTCTGGGCTTTGGCAATTTTGCGCTTCAATTCTTTTGCGGCCTCCTGCTGCTGAATTTGGGAGACACTGCGAACTTTCTGGATGAAATCTTCCCGATTCTGAATGGCATAGGCCGCAGTCAGACGTATGGCATCCAGTAACAGAGTATTGAGCGCCCTGGTACTGATGCTGTGGGAAAAGCACTTCTGATTAACCCGTTCCCGATCCAATTCGTAGGTAGAGCAATTGTAGGTGTCTCCGGCATAAGTCCTGCCATTGACGGTGTGCTTTCCTCGGCGGTTGTACATTTTCGCGCCGCAGTCCGCACAGAATACCAGACCTGTCAGCGGGTTGGCAACGCCGGTTGTGTCTGTCCTGCGAACGGTCTGCCTGGTTCGCTGGGCCAGCTGCCAGGTCTCCGAATCGATGATCGGCTCATGGGTGTTTTCAAAAATCAGCCAGTCCTCCGGATCATTTGCCACACGCTTGTCCCGATAGGATTTTGCGTAAGTGCGGAAATTTACCGTGTGCCCCATATACTCCGGCTTGGATAAAATGGCTGTAACGGTATTCCCGTACCAGTCGTATGGAGGGTACGGGTTTTCGTTTTCTGCTGTACCGCCCTCCCGAAGAAGCCTCAGTTTGGCATGGTGGTATCCGGGGCACTCAGCCTTTCCGTCCCGCAGTATTTTGGCAATTTCGTAAGCACCGTGACCCTCAATAGAGAGCTGGAAGATTCTGCGTACAACTGCCGCCGCTTCCGCGTCTACGATCCAGTGATCCTTGTTGGCGGGATCTTTTTGATAGCCGTACAAGGGACGGTTTGTGATTGGCTTCCCGGACTTTCCCTTGATGGCATAGGCCGCCTTTACTTTCTTGGACTGATCCCGAAGATACCACTCGTTCATGATATTCATAAACGGGGCAAACTCGCTGGTCTCCTGGATGTCGCTGTCGATGTTATTCGCCACAGCAACAAAATGAACCCCATACTGCCGGAACATTACCTCTGTGTAGAATCCTGTTTGCAGATAGTTTCTGCCGATTCTGCTCATGTCCTTGCACAGCAGGTGGGCAACCTTGCCCGCCTCAATGTCGGCCACCAGCTTTTTCCAGCCGGGCCGCTCAAAATTGCCGCCGGACCACCCATCGTCCGTGTAGTGGACGATATTGGTGTAGCCCCGCTGCTGTGCATAGGATTCCAGGTAACGCTTTTGGTTCAGAATGGAGTTCGAGTCTCCCGCAATATCATCGTCACGGGAAAGCCGCTCATAGAGAGCGGTGATTTTTTGTTCTTCCGTCTGTCTGGCTGCCATATCAGGCACTCCTTTCAGACTGACGGCTCATTCGTGGTACACCCAGTATACCACAGTCCGGGCCATTTGTCATCCCATCATTGCGGATTAACCGCAGAATTTTATCTTCCATGGTTTCCTCAGCGGTTTCGCTGAGATGGACACGCACCCGGTAGGTGGTGTGTCCGATGTGTCGGGTTAAAAATACGTTGTTGTTTTCTGTCATAGACCTCACTTTCTCCGCGCCTTAAACGCGGCTGTGAAAATGCTTTTATATTTCTCTTTTTGCAGCTGTGAAAATTTGTCTGGCTACCCATATCGCATTCGCATAAATGATTCCTCCTTTTTTGAATGCCAGCTTAGCAGTAACCCGGATAACCGTATCCGGATTACCGCTTTCACTGGTAGGAGAATTACGGTATGTAAATCGGAACCATTTGCGGGAAAAGTGATGTTAACTTTTTATGAATGGGAGGAGGAATAGTAGCAGCCGCGCTCCAAAGTCGTATCACAGAAAATTGTTGACACGAACATATGTTCTTATTATAATAAAAGAACAGTATATACCCTGTGAGGTAACGCCATGGCAAAGATGTGGTATGAGGAATGGCCGTCCGAGGATTTCTTTGACAGCCAGGAAGAAATTGACCCGGCAGAAGATATTTCAGAAAATGAAACATTGGGAAACGCAATCTCCCAGGAGCGGCGGGCAGAGTTTGAGCAGTCCTTGGTGCAGGACGAGCATCCCAGGGACTATGACTCGGAGTTGGAGGACGAGATTGAGGAAGCGGCACCCACCAGTGACAAACGGCTGAAACGGGAAATCAAAGCCGAGGCGCTTCGGCGGTTGGAGGAGGCCGCCAGAACCGAGGCGGATTTCCAAGCGGTGATTAACCAGTGGGACAAGCTGGATCAGAACCGGGAGCGCCGGGAGCGGGATCATGAAAACCTCCGAGGGGATGTACCCCTAGAGTACCAGACCATTCCCAATCCTTCCATTGCGCCGATATGGATGAACGATCCCGCGTTCCGGCAGCTCTGCCATGGCAACTACCTGGACATTCTCTTTGACTGCCCCCATGAGCTGCACAATCTGGCGGGGAATCCCTTTATCTCCGAGTTGCTGCGGAATTTGAACGAGGACCAGCAGGAAATCCTGTATTTTCTGTTCGTGCGCCTGTACAGCACCACCCGCCTCGCGGAAATGCGGCACCAGTCGGACCGGAACATCCGCAAACAGCGGAAAAAAATCTGCGCCAAGCTCCAAAAGCGGATGTATGACCATCTGATCGGCAGCCAACGCCTGACAAAGCGGGAACGGACATTTCTGGAAGAATACGAAAAGGCCGTCAGGGAGCAGGGTAAAAATGCGGCTATTCCGAGAGAAAACAAGACAAAGCCCAGGCAGGAAAAGGCAGCCCTTGACGAGGCCAAGAGCAGCTGATACTATGGTAATATAATTCGGTAAAACAGATTACCGTTTAAGAGGAATCACTATGAAGAACATTTTTGAAAACTCCCGCTCCTGCTGGGTGCGGTATGACCGCTATGAGCTGAAAACGGCATCGAACGGCGAGCGTTATATTACACCCGGCAAAAATGCAAAGCCGAGCGTATATAACCCGCTGAAAGAAGCTCCCGGCATTGTCCTGGACGCTCTGAATGTGGGAATGCTGATGATGGGGCAGAAGCCCACTGCCGAGGTGGAAAAGGCCATTCTGCAATTCATCACCCACTACGGCCTTTTGGGCTTTCTGACCGCCCTGCCCACTACACCGTCCTTTATGGAGTATGAGGCTGTCTACCTCCCGAAGAACCACTTTATCAAAGCGGAGACGATGTCCACAGAGGACTATCTGTCCCTGTTCTTTCCCTTTGAAAAGCTGGATGTGGTCAAGCGGGGCGTGGAATCCTGTTGGAGCGTTTCCGGAGACCGCATGATGATGGCCCTGACCATGACGTTCAGCGACGAGCCAATGGCAAAGAATATGAGCTTCCGACGCCAGTACGCGGAGCCATATGATTGGGTGGCCCAGCAGCTCAAGGATTGGGCCTTCAACCTGTCCACGTCGTTCTTCTACTACAACGACCCTCTGGACGATGACAGCAAACAGCTTCTCCGGCAATCCATGAAAGCGTTCGGCGGCATCGCGCCCACCTACCATATTGAGCTACTGGACAAGCCCACGCTTTTCTGGGACTTCCATTCTCTGCTGTTGGGGATTCAAATGATGTTCAGCTTTATGCTGGTAGACGATGCCAAACCGCTAAAGTTATGTAAACAGTGCCAGCGGGTATTCCTAAGTAACCGTTATAATGCGGAGTTTTGCAGCCCCAGATGTAAGAATCAGTATAACGTGTACAAATCTCGGTCCAAAAGCAAGGAGTCCGAGGAATAACTTCAAAAAGCCCTCACAGCAGCCACAAGCAGCATACTGTGAGGGCCAGCCTCATTTATTCGTAGACAAATTCTCTCAAAATGACTTCTTCCGTACGGCTGCGAATGGAATTGCACCGCCGTACCCATTCCATTTGGTCAGCAGCCTTGAGCGCTTCCGTGATACCCTCTTGGGCCATCATGGCCTTTTCCATAATCTCTAGCTGTTCTTGACAGGCCGTTTCGACTTCCTCAAGGTGGGGTAGAAGCCGCTCCGTGGCCAATAGCAGATTATACACGGCAGGCCGGTGCTCTTTCAGATACGTCCTCCGAAGCCAGCCGTATTTCCCGATGTTATACTCCTTTGTGTCACTCAGCGTAAGATTCGGGATGTGATAATCCCCGCATTTTCTGTAAGTTAGTTCCATAGCGTACTTCTTTGTGTGAATGTGTGTTGACAGCTATAAATCAGGTCTGGAAGCATTCCTCCCTCATCATAACTGTTTTCCATTCACCACAAATGAGCCGCAGTCATGATGTAATTCTTGGTGGAAACCACCCTTTATAAATTACATCATGATTACCAATGCTGTAACTCTCACCTTCCAGATTATCGTCACGGGAAAGCCGCTCATAGAGGAAAGCTGTCACATCACGGGATTTTTTATTGTTCGACTGTTTCATAAGTCCTCCTTCCTTGGACAGTCGGACAACAATTTTTCTTGCGTGCTATAACTTCACGCTTCAATTATACCGCGCCCGACAGCCATTTGTCAGCCGGGTTCGCAAAGGATTCACGGTTTTCGTTCACAATCTGCCTGCATGAGCCGCAGCAGAATTGCTCCAAAGGTATTTGCGCTGTCATCCTTGAATACCGGCTTCACAACGAACGACCTGCCCTCAATATGGTAGGTCGTTGTTTCTTCCAGAGGATTTTCACTTGCGATACATTCTTTGCCGTTCGGCAATTTATTATCTTGCATAGTAACCCCTTTCAGTCATTAGTAAAAAAGGAAAAGAGGCAATACGGATGGCTGCTGGCCGCCGAAGGCACTTCCTTCAGGCGCAGCTCCACGGGAGTCTCACCCCGGCCCATGCTGATGGGTGCTGCGCACAATGCTTTGTGGGCGTTCAATGCGCGAGTATCTTTAACCCTGCCCGTGTGTCATCGCCTGCAAGCTGCCATGCTTGCTTTGCGGTCTGGTGCTGTTCGCTCGCCCGTTACAGTGGTTCCGTCCTGCGGACTTGAAACGAGGTCATGGCGCACCGGCCGTATGGCTCGGCACA
>ERZ772875.724-NODE-724-length-36245-cov-19.991904_pt1 | contig 36245 bp, 31 predicted proteins | sample MGYA00580585_ERZ772875 | MGnify/ENA primary metagenome ERZ772875 (study PRJEB29015, sample SAMEA2737736) | human gut metagenome | biome: human gut; feature: human-associated habitat; material: faeces | place: China | collected 2012 ... | reverse complement strand
CATGTTGGTCACGCCGCAGCGGACCATATTTTCCTCAATCAGGGCTGTCTTCTGGTATGTAAGATCCCTGGCCTCCACCATGCCGGTGCCCTCCAGCTTATCCGCCAGATGGAGACTCTTACCTCCGGGGGCAGCGCACACATCTATGATATAACTGTCTTTTTCAGGGGACGCAATCTCCCCCACAAAGGCAGAGGTCACATCCTGTACCTGTATCCAGCCCTTCCGGAAGGCATCCAGCCCCTCCAGATAATCGTACCCGTCAATGGCTATCATGGACTCCATGAAAGGCAGCTCCCTGACCGATGTCCCCTGTGCCTTAAGGGAGGCCAGAATGCTCTCCCGGTCTGCCCGGTGCAGGTTGCACCTGACCCAGGTAGGCTTATCCTCAAGAAAAGAGGCGGCAATCTTCTCCGCCTTTTCTTTCCCAAATTCCTTTTCCCACATGGCGTACATCCACTCAGGAATACTGTACCGCAGGGAGGGAGTGCCAAAGGTCAGATTCTCCTTTTCCCTGGAAATGGTCCGCAGCACGCCGTTCACAAAACCCTTAAGCCCGGAGAAATGACGCTTCACCGCCATCTTCACCGCCTCATTGCAGACAGCGGAATCAGGCACGCGGTCCATATATAATATCTGATATACGCTCATCCGCAGAAGACTGCGGATGAACGGCTTCATCTTGTTTATCTTTGTCTTGGAATACCGGTTTATGACCTCGTCAATCTGTATCAGGTATTCCAGTGTTCCTTCCACAGCGCGTGTGATGAAGGAACGGTCCGCCTTGCCCAGGTACTGGTACTTCTGCAGGGCCTGGTTCAGTACAAGGTGGACAAAAGCGCCCTGTTCCAGTACCTCCGTCAATATATCCAGGACAATTTCCCGGTTTTCCAGTCCTCTGTCTAAGGTCTTTGCCATCTGAATTTTCTCCTCTCAGGGCCTGTCTGTATATGAGTCCCCATAAAATCTGCCGTACCCGGCGCCTTAATCATTCCTGCGGTTGCCGAATAATATCAGCAGGCGGAGAAGCTGAAGGATGGAAGCAGCCGCTGCCGCCACATAGGTAAGGGCCGCTGCGTTCAGGACCTTTCTGGTCTGTCCCACTTCCTGTCCGGCCAGGATGCCGGTGGAATCCAAAAGGGTCACCGCCCTGTGGGAAGCATCGTACTCCACAGGCAGGGTCACCAGCTGGAACAGCACCAGAAACACCGCGATGGGGGCCAGCGCCTTGGCCGTCTCCGCGAAGTACTCCGGCAGCGCGTCCACATAGGCGCGGAACATCTCCACCGTGTCCTTGGCGTCGGGCATCACCGTATTGGTATAGGCGCTGCCGTCCGGCTTGTACAGAAGTCCCAACAGCAGCACGGTGATGATGGGCCCGATGGAGCACAGCGCCACCAGGCCAAAGCTGTCGCCCCCCGCCTGCTTGTCGCTGCGGACGGCGCTGACGCCCACGCCCAGCGCCATAATGAACGGCACGGTCATGGGCCCTGTGGTGACGCCGCCGGAGTCGAAGGCCACCGCCCAGAAGTCCGGCGACACGAACATGGCAAGGCCGAACACCAGTATGTAGAACCCGATCAGCAGCCACCGCAGCTGGATACCCAACAGGATACGCAGCAGGGCGATGACCAGAAACACGCCGACGCCCACAGCCACCGACCAGATAATGACGTTGTTCTCAATGGCGGGCACCTGATTGGCCAGCACCTGCAGATCCGGCTCCGCCACAGTGATGATAATGCCGATGAGGAAGCTGATGCCCACGATGACCCATACCTTCTTGGAGCGGGTGATCTCGCTGCCCACCGCCTGTCCCAGCGGGATCATGGACATCTCCGACCCCAGTGTGAAAAGCCCCATGCCGCCGATGAGCAGCACACCGCCCAACAGAAACGCCATCATGGCGTTATTGGGTACCGGTGCGATGGTAAAGCCCAGCGCCAGCACGATCAGCATAATGGGCAGCACCGAGGTCAGCGACTCGTGCATGGGCTTTTTGAAGATGGAGAAAAAGCCCTGTGCCTTCTGCCGTTTTTTCCGCAAACGTGCCTGTTCTTCTTGTACCGTTCTTCTCGTCAAATTACCAATCCTTTCCCGAAAAAAATGGCGTATCTGTCCATTTTCGGGCAGATACGCACTGGTATCTTATGCAGATAGTATAGCAGATTTTTCCATGCGGCACAAGAGGAAAACTGTGAATAACCTGTTAAGTTTCACAAATTTCCCCCATACACTCTGTATGAAATGCTCAAAGCTCCTGCCGCGGCCCGGGCCGGTACTCCGCCGACCGCACCGCAAGCCGTATGCCGCCCGCCGACAGCTCGGTGAGCCGCGCCTGCAGGGCGTCCGCCCTCTCCGCCGGCAGCGACGCCGTCAGCCGGATGTCGGCGCCGTACTCGGTGCCGTCCACCGTGCCGCCCTGCGCCGTCACCTCCAGCTTCACCCGCTCCAGCATGGCATAGGAGCACGGGATGTCCACCACCGCCCACTGTCCCATCACCGCATACCCGGCGGCGCACAAAGCGTCCCGCGCCCCCTTGGAATAGGCCCGCGTCAGCCCGCCGGCCCCCAGCAGGATGCCGCCGAAGTACCGCGTCACCACGCACACCACATTGGTCACGCCCTCCCGCCGGAATACATTGAGCATGGGCTGTCCCGCTGTGCCCTGCGGCTCGCCGTCGTCGCTGTACCGCACGGTGTTCTCCCCGATAAGATAGCACCAGCAGTTGTGCCGTGCGTCGTAATACTGCTTTTTCATCTGCGCGATGAAAGCCCGGGCGTCCTCCTCCGACTCCACCGGCAGCAGATGACTGATGAACCGGGAGCGCTTCTCCGCGAACTCGCTGTCCGCCGCCTGAAACGGCACGCGAAGCTCACCCATGCCGCACCTCCTTCTCCCAGTCCTCTCTGCTCACAGCGTAGTAACAGGTGGCCCGCTCCTGCCCGTCAGGCCACAGCACAGGGGGCCCGTCGCAAACATGGGTGAACCCGCACTTCTCGATGACGCGGCGGGACTTGTCGTTCCCCGGGGAATGTCCGCACCAGACACGCGCCGCGCCCCGCTCCGTAAAGCACCAGCGCAGCAGCTCCCGCACCGCCTCGGGGATGAGCCCCTGTCCCCAGAAGGGCCGCCCTATCCAGTAGCCGATCTCCGGCTCACCCTCCCCATCCGGCGCATCGGTGGGAAATACGCCCACGGAACCAATGGCCTCCTCTGGCCGCTCCCGCAGCAGCACCGCCAGCGTATCCGGCTGGGACAGCACCGTCCGGATGATCTGGCGGCTCTCCTCCACGGACTCGTGGGGCTTCCACCCTGCCGCGGGGCCCACCTGCCCGTCGCAGGCATAGCGGTACAGGCTCTCCGCGTCCGCCTCCCGCCAGGGCCGCAGCACCAGCCGCTCCGTCGTCCGCGTCATTCCCAGTCCTCCTTGGGCTCCACCCAGCCCTCGATATACTCCTTGAGCTGTCCCATGACCCGGGGCGTACACACCGCCGTCACATCCACCGTCTCGCCATAGGCCACGTTCTCCACCTTGGCCTCGCGGTACAGCCCGTCCAGCAGTCCCGTCCTGTCGTAGGGCAGATGGATGACCACCCGCTTGGTACCCTTATCCAGCTTCTTATCCACGGCCTCCAGCAGTGCGGGGATACCCTCACCGGTTTTGGCGGAGATATACACCGCGTCCGCCTCCCGCTCCTGCTGGGCGGTAAAGGCCACGTCGCACTTGTTATATACCCGGATGCAAGGGATGCTCTCCGCCCCCAGCTCCCGGATCAGCTCGTCCACAATGCGGGCCTGCTCCCGCCACTCCGGGTTGGACACGTCGATGACGTGCAGCAGCAGGTCGGCGTACTCCAGCTCCTCCAGCGTGGCCTTGAAGGCCTCCACCAGCTGATGGGGCAGCTTGCGGATAAAGCCCACTGTGTCGGAGATCACCACCTCCAGCGTATCGCTGACCGTCAGCAGCCGGGTGGTGGTATCCAGCGTATCGAACAGCCGGTCATTGGCGGGGATACCCGCGCCGGTGATAGCGTTGAGCAGCGTGGACTTGCCCGCGTTGGTGTAGCCCACGATGGCCACCACCGGGATCTCATTTTTCATCCGCCGCTGCCGCTGGGTGCTGCGCACCCGTCGCACCTCCTCCAGCTCCTCCTTCAGCTTGTCGATCTTCCGGCGGATGTGCCGTCGATCCGTCTCCAGCTGCGTCTCACCGGGGCCCTTGGTGCCGATGGGCGAGCCGCCGGTGCCGCCCTGCCGCTCCAGATGCGACCACATGCCGATGAGCCGCGGCAGCAGATACTGGTACTGCGCCAGCTCCACCTGCAAGCAGCCCTCCTTCGTCTTGGCCCGCTGGGCGAAGATGTCCAGAATGAGGCCGCTGCGGTCCAGCACCTGCACGCCGCAAAGCTCCGTCAGTACACGTATTTGGGAGGGCGACAGGTCGTTGTCGAAGATGACCATGGTGGCGTCGCTGTTGTCCACCATGCGCCTGACCTCCTCCACCTTGCCCTCGCCGATAAAGCTGTGGGGGTCGGGCTTCTCCCGGCTTTGAAGGATCGTCCCCACCGGCTCGCCGCCGGCCGTCTCCACCAGTGCGCCCAGCTCCGCCAGGCTCTCCTCGTCGGCGCTGTCCGCGCCCAGCACCGGGGAGCGCAGACCCACCAGCACCGCGTAATCCCGCTTGCTCTCCTTATTTTCCTCGATGGTCTTTCGTTCCATAGGCACTCCCCTGTCTGCATTTGTACATAGTATAGCGTATCTTCCGCCGTTTGTAAACAAACAAGACCCGCACCAAACGGTACGGGTCTTGTGATGTGACATGTCTCTTTTACTTGTCCAGACCGAAACGCTTGTTGAACTTAGCAACACGTCCGCCGGTATCCACCAGCTTCTGCTTGCCGGTGAAGAAGGGGTGACACTTAGAGCAGACTTCCACGCGAATATCCTTCTTCGTAGAACCTGTCTCAATCACATTACCGCAGGCGCATTTAATAGTAGTCTGCTGATAATTGGGATGGATTCCTTCCTTCATTGCTCATGTTCACCCCTTTCTGGTTCACTTGTCGCCGTGGTCGACCCACAAACGCAACTGTGATGATAGCACATATTTCCCGCAAATGCAAGCATTTTTCGCAGCATTTACAAAGAAATTTCCGCGCCGCAGGCGAAGAAGTACAGCACCCGCCGGGTCACGGGCTTCTCCATGATGCGGCTCAGGGCATCGCTGTACGCCTGCAGCTGCCCCCGGTACGCCTCTGCCCGCGCCGTGGCCTCCTGCGCCGTCACCCGGTCGGTCTTGAAGTCTGCCACCGTCAGCGCGCCGTCCTCCTCAAATACACAGTCCGCCACGCCCTGCAGAAGCATCTCCTCGCCCGCCGCGTCCCCGGCATAGCGCTCCGCCGGCATCAGCAGGGCGAAGCGGTACTCCCGCCACACCCGCGCCGCGCCCCGGATACGCGCCGCCAGCGGGGCGCGCAGGAACGCCGCGATGGCCTTCACATCCACCGCCTCCGCCTGTGCCGCCGTCAGCAGACGGCGCTGCGCCAGCGCCTGCACCTGCGCTGTCACCGCCTCCGCCGTGGGCGCGGTGTCCAGCGGCAGGTACTGCATCACCAGATGGATGGCCGTACCCCGCTCCGCAGCGGACAGCCCCCGCTTTTCCTGCAAGAACAGGGGCTTCTCCGGTGCGGCGGGCCTCCGTACCGTCTCCGTGCCCTCGGCGATCTCCTGATCCAGCTCCCGGCCCTTCAGCTGGGTGGCTGTGATCTTGGTGGGCACCGCCGTCACCGCCTGATGGGGGTACACGAACGCCAGCGCCGCCTCGTCCGGCCGGGTGTACGGCCTGACCGCCCGCTCCTCCGCCGCCGGCAGCGGCTGCGCCTGCGTCTCCTGACCACCCTCCCGCCACAGCCGGATCGTCCAGCTGTCCGGCAGCGGCGTCAGCACCTCCGGACGGATACCCGCCATCGCGTGGAGCGCCGCCGCGCCATCGGTGTGCAGCAGGGACAGCAGCAGCCACTCCCCCGGCGAACCGGCGGCGGACACCGCCTCCGGCATCACCGGCGAGCCGGTCAGCGCCGTGAGATCCCGCAGCTTCTTCTCCATGTGCTTTCGGCAGTCCAGCAGGATCAGCTTCTCCTTGGCGCGGGTCATGGCCACATATAAAATGCGCATCTCCTCGGCCTTGGCCTCCCGCTCCAGCCGCAGCGCCAGCGCCGTTTTGGAGATGGTGCCGTACCGGATGCGCTTTTCGATGTCCACCCGCTCCGTACCCAGTCCCAGCTGGGGATGCACCAGCACCGGACGGTTCATATCCTGCTGGTTGAACTTCTTCTGCAGATCTGCCAGCACCACCACCGGGAACTCCAGCCCCTTGGAGCGGTGTACGCTCATGATCTGCACGCCCTCCGCCGCCTGCGCGGCGGACAGGCCCGGCGCGTCGCCCTTTTCCAGCAGCCGCCGCAGGTGGGTGATGAAGTCGAACAGCCCCGCCTTGCCGCCCTGCACCATCTGACGGGCGTAGTCGTACAGCGCCGTCAGCCGCGCCTGTCGCTGGGTTCCGTCGGCCATGGCCCCGAAAATGGCCATCACATGGCACCGGTCGTAGATATACCATAGCAGCTCGTCCGCCGCCATCTCCCGTGCCGCACGCCGCAGCTCGTCCAGCAGCGTCAGAAAGTCCCGCGCCGCCTGTCCCTCGTCCCGACACAGTGCATCGTAATAGTCCCCCTCCGGCTGTAAGGCCCGGATGGCCGCCAGCTCATCTGGGCACAGCCCCACCAGCGGCGAACGCAGCACCGCGATAAGGGGCACGTCCTGCCGCGGGTTGTCCACGATCTCCAGCAGCGACACCGTGACGGCGATCTCTATCGCGCCGAAGAAGTCGTCGCTCTCCCCGCCGCCGCAGGGGATGCCCTCCCGTGCCAGCGCGGCGGTAAAGGCTCGCATCCGCGACCGGGGCGAGCGCATGAGGATCACGATGTCCTCCGGCCGCACGGGCCGCATGACGCCGCCCTCCCCCTGCACGGGGAAGCCCTCATCCAGCAGCTGCCGGATGCGCCGGGCCGCGAAGCGGGCCTCCGTCTCCGTCCGGTCAAACCGCTGCTCCGGCGTGTCCTCCACGCTGATGACGTGCATCTCCGTCTCCCGGCCCGCCGCCTCGGCATAGTAGTCCGCGCCGAAGTACAGCCGCTCCTCCGCCGTGTAGTCCATCTCGCCCATTTCCCGGGACATGATGTCCGCGAACACGGTGTTGGCGGCGTCCAGCACCTCCCGCCGCGACCGGAAGTTGCGGCTGAGCACCATGCGCCGGGGCTGGCCCTCCGCCGCCTTCGCCGCATCGGCAAACTGCCGGTACTTCCCTAAGAATATGGTGGGGTCTGCCAGCCGGAACCGGTAGATGCTCTGCTTCACGTCCCCCACGGTAAACAGGTTTCGTCCCTCCTTGGAAATGGCTTGGAAGATACAGTCCTGCACCTCGTTGGTGTCCTGATACTCGTCCACCATGATCTCCTGATACCGCTGGGACACCTGCCGCGCCAGCTCCGTGGGGCTTCCGTCCGCCTGACACAGCAGCGTCACGGCGTAGTGCTCCTGATCGGAAAAATCCATGGCGTTGCGCCGCACCTTCTCCGCCTGATACCGCTGGGAGAATCGCTCCGTCAGCCGCAGCAGCGCCAGCATGGCTGGTGCCGTGGCCCGCAGGTCGTCCAGATGGTCTGTCTCCGGCACCTGATACGGGGCCGACAGCTTCTTCATCTCCGCCCTGCACTTCTTCGCCACCGCCTGCGCCGCCGCCTTGGCCTCGGCGTACTCCTCGCCCCGCACCGCGCCCAGCTTCCCCAGCACCGGCTGTACGCGGCCCATGGCCTCCCAGCCCTCCCCGGCCGCCTGCTCATACTGCCGCAGCTGCGCCGCCGCTTCCAGAAACCGCCCGGCATAGGCGTTGTACACCGTCTCACAGTCTCCCATGGCCTCCACAGCCCGTTCCAGCTGCTTTGCCCAGAAAAGTGCCTTTCGGACGGTATCCTCCATCACTGTCCGGCCATATACACTGTCAGCCAGACGATCCGGCAACTGCCGCCAGCCCTCCGCCGCCTGATGCAGCCACTGCGCCGGATACGGGTGGCTCTGGATCTTCTCGTGCAGCTCCAGCACCAGCTCCGCCAAAGCCCGGTCGTCCCGGCCCGCACCCAGCGTCCCCGCCAGCAGCTCGAACTCCCTGTCACCACCCTCGATGTCCTGATAAAACGCCTCCAGCGTCCGCTCCAGCGCCCGGTCCTTCAGGAGCCTGGCCTCCGCCTCGTCCAGCACCCGGAAGTCCGGGGTCAGGCTGCGCCCGTCCACCGGCTCCAGCAGATGGATGTGCTCCCGCAGCAGCGCCGCGCAGAAGGCGTCCACCGTCTTGATGTCCGCCTGATACACCCGGAACATCTGCCGCCGCAGGTGCCGGTCCTCCGGCGATGCCGCCACCCGCGCCGCCAGCTCGGCGGCCAGACGGGCCCGCAGCTCCGCCGCCGCCGCCCGCGTATAGGTGATGATGAGGAAATCGTCCACGTCGCACCGCTCCTGCGTCAGATAGGAGAACACCCGCTCCACCAGCACCTTGGTCTTGCCGGAGCCGGCGGCGGCGGATACCAGCAGACTGCCGCCCCGGTCAAAGACCGCCGCGTGCTGCTGCTCTGTCAGCTTCAGTTCAGCCATGCTGCTCCACCTCCCTGTCCACCACCTGCCAGAACTCCTCCGGCGTGGTCTTTCTCAGATAATGCGGCTTGTCCCGGCTCTCGTCGAACCAGCACGCCGCCTGAAACGCGCACCATGCGCAGGCGCTGTCCTGCGGCCCGCGGGTGCAGGGGTCGGCGTCGATGTTGCCGTCCCCGATCTCCCGGGCCACCCGGTGCAGCAGGCTGTCGATGTACCGCGCCATCTTGCCCATCTGCGCCGCGTTCACCACCACGCTGGACAGCAGCCCCTGCACCGCGCCGTCCTTCGTTGTGCCCACCGGCAGATAGCACGGCGCGTCCAGCGCGCTGTGCTCCATGGCCGTCAGCACCTCCGGCTCGCCCAGCAGCATACCGGTGCGCCGCAGCTCCCGCCGCAGCATATCCTCCAGCTTGTCCGGCGGCACGGCCCGATCCGCCCGCAGGATGATGTCCCGCGCCGGCATGTACAGCACGCCCGCCGGCTCCACCGGCCTGCCGAAATAGGCCCCGCCCTCCTTCTGCAGCGTGAACAGGTACAGCAGCATCTGGATGCCCAGACCGTACCGCACGTCCGTCAGATCAAAGGCCTTTTTGCCGGTCTTGTAGTCCACCACCCGCAGATATAGCCTGCCGTTCTTGATCCAGCCGTCCACACGGTCGACCTTGCCGCCCACGGAGAGTGTCGTGTTGCCCTCCGTCACCGTCACCGCCGGCAGCTGCCCGTCCTTTCCGCCGAAGCCCAGCTCAAAGGCCACGGGGCGGAAATCCGACACCGCCATTTCGTCCGCGATGTTCTCCACGATGGCGCAGGCCGTCTCCCGCAGCCGGGAGAACAGGTAGCGGAACCGGGCGCTTTTCCCCGCGTAGCCGTCGATCTGCGTCCGGGCATACTCGTCCACATAGTGATGCACCAGCCGCCGCAGCGCCGCCCTGTCCACCCTTCCGTAGCCGCCCCGGTCACAGATGTCCCGGTTCACGTTCTCCAGCAGATAGTGGATGAACGTACCCACCTCCGGTGCCTCGAACCCGGCGCTGGTGCGCTCCTTCGCCCGCAGGCCGTACTCCATGAAATACCCGAAATGGCAGCTTTTCAGCCGGTCGATGCGGGACGCGGACATGGCGATGCGCCGCCCGTACAGCGTCTCCACCGCCTGCGGCGACAGCCTGCCCCGGCCCATGGCCCGGGTCTGTTCCATCCGCGCCAGCAGCGGCGCCTCCCCGTGCTCCGCGAAGTACCGCCACAGCGGCCCGCCCGGCTCCTGCCCCGCCAGTGCTAGCGCCGCAGACGGCAGCTCCCGCCGATAGCCGCCGTCCTCCCGCTCGACGGTCACCTGCGGAAAGATCCGGGCGATGCGCCCCACCGCGAAGGAAGGCAGCAGCTGACCGCCCGCCCCGTCCGTCACCGGCCACGTCACCGTCAGGGACGCCGTGGGCTGGGCCAGACACGCATAGATGTTCTGCAATTCCGCGCTGAGGGGATCGAACGTGGCATCGGACAGCAGAATGCCCCGCTGCTGCAGAAGCGCCCGCTCCTGCGCATCCAGCAGACCGCCCCCCTGCTCCACCGTAGGCAGCACATTGTCGTTGGCCCCCAGCAGAAAGAGGTGCCGCACCGTGTGCCGGTCGTTTCGGGTGATGGGCGTCACCTTCACCTGATCCAGCGTGGCGGGGATGGTGGCCACGGCGTACTGGCTCAACACCAGCCGCAGGAGGCGGGCGAACTCCTGCCCGTCCACCTCCACGTCCCCCAGCAGCTCCACGAACTGATCCAGCACACCGCAGAAGATGCTCCACAGCTGCCGGTACTCCTCCGCCAGCTGCACCTGCCCGTCGTCATACAGCGCCGCCGTCTGCCGTTCCAGTGTCTCCGGGACGCCCGCCGACTCGGCAAACCTGTAAAGCACTTCTGCTTTATCCCTTACCGTTTCACAGGCTTTCAGTCCCTCGCTGAGATCATAAAACAGCCCGCGTACCCGGCGGCGCACGGCGTTGACCTCCGCCAGCCGCTGCCGCCGCACCTCGTTTAATTCCGCGCCGTAGCCATCGGGACTGGCCGTCCAGTCCGTCTCTCGCAGCCACATGCCGCCCCGGATCTCCCACCGGATCACATAGTTCTCCAGCACGTCGCACTCTGCTGCCGTAATCCCGGCCATGCCGGTCTTGAGACAGCGGAACACGTCCTCATATTCAAACCCGCCGGTAACGGCGTCCACCGCCGACAGCAGCATGGTCAGCACCGGCTTCTCCAGAATGTCGCTGCGGCGGCTGATGTAGGCTGGGATGCCGTCCCGGCGGAACACCGCCTCCAGCAGCGGGCCGTACACCTCCATGTTCCGGGCCGCCACGCCGATGTCCCGCCAGCGGCAGCCCTCCCGTGCCAGCCGCCGCACCTGCGCCGCCACGAACTCCACCTCGGAGAACGCCGTCTCCGCCTGATACAGCCGCACCGGCGGCTTCTCCCCCTGCCACGGCTCCTCGCCGCCGAAGAAGCAGCGCTCCAGATGCGCCAGCGCACCATCGTTTTTACTGACAAGTACTTCCACTGTACACTTACTGTGTGCCAACGCCGCCATGCGCTTCAGTCGCTCCCGCTGCCGCAGCGCGTTCTGGAACAGCTGCGGGTCGGACTCATCCCCCAGCAGCGTCACCGTCAGGCTCTCCGCCTGCCGCAGCGCCGTGGCCAGAATATCCTCCTCCACCCGGTTGAAGTAGGAGAACCCATCCACATACACGTCCTTGCCCGCCAGATAGTCCGATGCAGGCAGCGCATCGCACAGCTTCTGCACCCGCGACCGGGCATCGAACCCGTCGCCCCGCAGCCGTGCGTCGTAGGCGCCGTAGATCAGCGCCGCCGACCGCAGCTTCTCCCCGGCCGCGCCGTCCATATCCGCCACCTGCGCCATCAGCTGCTCCGGCGTCACCCGGTAGGCATACAGCTCATCGGCCAGCGCCACCAGCTGCCGCAGAAACGCCGGCCGCTGAGAGGGCCTTGCGAACACCGTCAGCCGCCCGCTGACCTCCTGCAGCGCCCGCCGCATGGTCAGCAGCTTGCCGCCGTTGTCCAGCGTCACGTCCGCCAGACCGCCCACCTGCCCCAGCACCCGCGTGGCCAGGTTCCGGAAGCTCAGCGCCTCCGCGTCCCGGCTGGCGGTGGGGCCGCAGGCGCGACACAGATCCAGCTCCGCCACGTGGGATGCGTGCTCCGGCACCAGCAGCACCTGCGGCCGCTGCCCCCGCCGCTTTTCGATGGTCTCCAGCACCAGCCGGCTCTTACCGGCCCCGGCCCGGCCCATCCAAATCTGCAATTCCACGCCGCATCCCTCCGTGCATCCTTTTTCAGGGGTATTATACCGTATCCACTGTCCAAAAGAAAGGACATTTCCCGCCCCCGTGAAAAAAAGAGCGCACCCGCCGGTGCGCCCTTTCCCTTCGCTTTTTACTTTTCGCCGCATAGCTGCCGCCGCAGGACGTCCCGGTTCTCCTCCGTCACCGTGACCACCCGCACCCGCGGGTGCGCCGCCACGCGGCGCAGGAACGCGCTGTCCGCCTGCTGCAAAACGCCGTATACCGGCTTTTCGCCGTCCAGCGCCGCCAGCACCGCCGCCTGAAACCCCTGTGCCGCCGCCTCCGAGGGCCCCAGCTCGTCCATCACCACGATGTCGCATCCCGCCGTATCCGCCAGCGCTGCCGGGCCCAGCAGATCGAACCGCTCCGGCCGCCGCTCCCCGCAGAAGCATACCAGATTCGCAGGCGACGGCTGCTCGTCCTCCGCCGCCTGCAGCAGATGGATGGAGGGGCGATCGAACACGCCGGTCACCCGCCGGGTAAAAAAGCCGCCCAGCCGCTTCCCGTCCAGTAGCGCCCGCAGTAGCGTGGACTTGCCCACGCCCTTCCGCCCCGTCAGAAACAGGTGCTCAGTGCATGGGGCAGCCATGGTGCTCCTCCCCGCGGGCCTCCCTCCGGGTGGCTCGTACAAGGATCATCTCCCCGGTGATGGACACGGCGATCTCCTCCGGCGTCACGGCCTTGATGGCGGTGCCCACCGGCGTGTGGACAAAGGCGATGGCCTCCTCGGCGATGCCCGCCTCCCGCAGCCGCTGGTTGACGAAGGCCGTTTTCTTCCGGGAGCCGATGACGCCCACATAGGCCGTCTCCCCCCGCAGCACCTGCACCTGCGCCTGAAAATCGTACTCGTGGCCGTTGGTCATGATGACCACATAGTCCTCCGGACTCACGGTGAGATAGTCACGGATGCGGGTAAAGTCGCCGCAGATGACCAGATCCGCCTGCGGAAACCGCTCCCGGGTGGCGAACTGGGGCCGGTCGTCGAATACCACCGGCCGGAACCCCACGGTACACAGCAGCGGCACCAGCGCCCTTGCGATGTGCCCCGCGCCGAAGATCAGCGCCCGTTCCCCAACGGGCAAGGGCATCGTAAAGCAGTTATCCTTGTCAGCTTCATCATCCGTCAGATAGGGCATCTCTCCGTCCAGCGGCTGCACCAGCCAGCCCTTTTCCCGCACGGATACCCGCCGCAGCACCTCCGCCGCCAGCGTGTCCCACGCCTGCTCCTCCACGGGGATGCGCCGGAAGTACACGGTCACGTCGCCGCCGCAGACCATGCCGGTGCTCTGGGCGCTGCCGTCCCGCCGCAGGCGAAGCTCCCGCGTTTTGCTGCGGACGCCGCCGGCCAGCATCTCCTGCGCCGTGGCAATGGACTGGCCCTCCACGGCGCCGCCGCCGATGGTTCCGGCCAGCAGACCGTCCCGGCCCACCAGCATCTGGCTGCCCCTGCCCCGGGGCGCGGAGCCGTCGTCCCAGATGATGGTGGCCAGCACCGTGTCATGCTTCTTCTCCCGCTGGTACACCAGCGTCTGAAAAATGGTGTTCATGGACTCTCCTTCCGCCGCACAGGCGGCTCGTTCACGAACACCCGGCGGCTGCCTTCAGCCGCCGGGTGTCCTTTGTTTTCGCTTACGCCGCCGCGTCCGCTGCGGGCAGGGAGTTGGCCACCAGCGCGTCATACTGCGCCCGGGTCAGCTCACAGTGGTAGAACATCTGGAAGTAGCTGTTGACCTCGGTGTACAGGTCATAATCCACCGCATCAGGATACAGCACGGTGGTCATCCACATCATGCCCAGCAGGCGCTGGACACTGGGCGGGAAGCCCATCCAGTTGTAGGGTCCCATGGGAACCTCGTAGTACGCGCCGTTCTTGATGGCGGTGAGGGTCTGCCAGTTTTCGTTGTCAGCCACGGTGTCGTAGATGCTGCCGGGGGCGAACAGGATCACATCGGGGTTCCAGTTGAGGATCTGCTCCATGTCCACCTCGTTGCCGGTGCCCTTGCCGGACGGCTCATCCACCACGGCCAGATTGTTGGCCAGCATGTCAATGACCTCGGCGTGATAGGAGCCCTGTGCGATGACGTTCAGCCCCTCGTCACCGGTGATGTAAAGGATATTCGCCTTCTCCACGCTGTTCGCGATCTCCACAGCGCGGTCATAGGCGAAGCGGCAGTAGTCCGCCAGACCCTGCGCCTCGTTGGGCATTGCCAGGAGGTCACCCAGCATGGCGTATGTATCGTCCATAGAGGCGAGGTATGCGTCAATGTGGACGAAGGGGATGCCGGTCTGCTCCTGCAGGCCGTCCATGTCCTCGGCGATGCTGCCCTTGGGCTCGCCCACGTCAATGACCACGTCGGGGGCGGCGGCCAGCAGCGTCTCCAGATTCATCTCACCCTTGCCGCCGTAGAGCTGGCCCAGCAGGGGCAGATCATAGTATCTGGTGTCCAGGAACTCCGCGGCGCTCTCGTCCCACGCATTGGCAATGCCCACCAGCTTGTCGGGAGCCAGCGCGAACACCACGATCTGGGCCAGCGGGCCGGAGATGGCGACCTTTTCCACGTTCACGGGCACCGTGACCTCGCGGCCGCAGGAGTCCTTGAACACACGGGTGGCGTCCTCCGTCACGGGGATATCCTGACTGTCGCCGCCGTCATCCGCGGGCTTGGCGCCGCAGGCGAACAGGGAGACGGACATCACCAGCGCCAGCAACAGCGCTATCCATTTTTTTCCATCCATTGTCGTTTCCTCCCGATAATTTCATTTATTTCTTGAAATTTCCGGTTTATTTCCGGTTAATTGCAAATCATATTTCCGGTTGACGCCCCTCTTGAATTTTTGCCGCGTCAAAAACGAGGATCCCCGCCGGACGCAGGCTCGGCAGCCGCCACGGGAACTCACTGTCCCCCGTCTCCTCCAGCCGCTCTCGGAGCAGCGCGTCCGTGATGAGGGACACATCGTCCCGGCGGCGGTACACCTCAAAAAAGCGGCGGGCATCCTCCCAGCTGCGGAAGGGCTGGTCGAAGCGGAACGCCGTCCGCTTCAGCTCATAGGGGATGCTCAGCTCCGACAGGCGGCGGCAGGCGGCGTCTACGCCGTGGGTGCCGCCCAGCGGCTGCTTCGTCACGGTGAAGCGGTGGCCGGTCTGGTCGCGCTTGACGGCAATGACCGTGCCCCGGCACCGGGCCGCCGCCACGGACAATATCTCGTCCATACTGCCGAAGAAGCAGAACACCATGGCGTCATAAGGCTTTGCGGGGCGGTGGGTGAACACGTCGGCGCACAGCGGCGTCACGTTTTCGATGTGCCGCGCCGCCAGTTCCCGCCGCAGCACCACCAGCGCGGCGTCGTCCCGCTCCGCCGCCGTGATATGGCGGACATGGGGCGCCAGCGCCAGTGAGAGATAGCCAAGGCCGCACCCCGCGTCGCACACCGCGTCATCCGGGTGTAGATAGGGCAGCAGCTCCGACGCCAGACGCCGGTGGAAGTCGGTATGTCCGGCGGCGTCGGCCATGAAGCGGATCATGTCATCCGTCCAGCGGAACATCGTCCTCCCCTCCCTTCGGCACGATGGCGGGGCCGTGCTCTGTTTCCAGCATCGCCGCGTCCACGCCGTAGAGACGGTGCAGCAGCTCTGCCGTCAGCATATCCTTTGTTGCACCGAATGCGGCAACTCCGCCGCCGGACAGCGCCAGCACCCGGTCGGCGAAGCGCAGGGTGTGCTGGGGGTCGTGGGTGGAGAGGATGACCGTATAGCCTCGGCGGGTCAACGCCTTCACGCAGCGCAGCACCCGCAGCTGGTTGCCGTAGTCCAGCGAGGACGTGGGCTCGTCCATCACCAGAATGTCCGCCTGCTGGCACAGCGCCCGGGCAATGAGCACCAGCTGCTGCTGACCGCCGGACAGCTCCGAAAAGCTGCGGGCGGCCAGCTGCGCCACGCCCAACTGCTCCAATGCGGACATGGCCCGCCCCTCCTGCTGCGGGGAGGGAGCGCGGAACGGCGACAGCTGACGGGTCAGCCCCATCAGCGCCGTGTCCAGCACGGAATAGCCGAAGGTGGGGCGGTGTATCTGAGGGATGTAGGCAATATGAGCCGCCAACGCCCGTTGACCCAATGTCCGGGCGTCCCGGCCGTCCAGCAGAATGGCGCCGCCATAGTCCGGCAAACCGCCGAGGATACAGCGGAACAGGGTGCTTTTCCCCGCGCCGTTGGGTCCCAGAACAGACAGCAGCTCCCCCGGCTCCGCCGTAAAGGACACGTTTTGCAGGGCGGTGTGTCCACCGCGATAGGTGTAGGACAAATCGTTGACCGTCAGCTTCACAGACGCTCCTCCCCCCTTACCATCAGATAGACGAAGAAGGGCGCGCCCACAAAGGCCGTCAGAATGCCGATGGGGATCTCCACTGCCGTCAGGCAGCGGGCAAAATTGTCCACCAGCAGCAGGAACGCCGCGCCGAATACCATGGACATGGGCAGCAGATACCGGCAGTCGTTGCCAACCATCCGGCGGCTGAGGTGTGGGATCACCAGTCCCACCCAGCCGATCATACCGGAGACGGAGACACTGGCGGCGGTGAGCACCGTGGCGCTGAGGATCACCATCAGCCGGAGCCGGTCGGTGTTGACGCCCATGGAGCGAGCCTCGTCCGCTGACAGGGTCAGCAGGTTCATGCGCCAGCGCAGGAGCAGCAGCGGCACCAGTCCCACGGCGATGCAGACGGCGGCAAAGCCCACTGTTTTCATCCGTGTGCCGGACAGGCTGCCCATGAGCCAGTAGGTAATTTGGGGCAATTGGTTGCTGGGGTCGGCCACCAGCTTTATGTAGGACGTACCGGCGGAGAACAGGGAGCCCACCATGATGCCGGCCAGCAGGATGCTGACCACGCGGCTGCCCCGGGTGCGGCTGCCGATGAGGTACACCAGCGCCACCGTCAGCAGGCTGGCCAGAAAGGCGAATACCGTGACCATCACTTTGCTCTGCCCCGTCAGGATCGCCAGCGCCGCGCCGAAGCAGGCGCCGGAGGAGGCCCCCAGAATGTCCGGCGCGGCCATGGGGTTCTGGAACACCGTCTGATAGCCGGCGCCGGCGGCGGACAGAGCGCAGCCCACCAGACACGCCAGCAGGATGCGGGGCATGCGGACGTTCCACACGGCGATGGCCATGTTGTCCGTCCACGTCTGGGTCAGGGGGAACAGGCGGGACAGCAGGATGCGCACCACCTCGCCCAGAGGCACGTCATACCGCCCCCAGACGAAGGACAGCAGGAACAGGAGCAGCAGCGCCAGTGCCATCAGGCACACCCGCCGCATCGGACGGCTGCGGTATGCTTCCATGCGGACGCCTCCTCTCCCGTAAAATGCGTTCTCCATTTTACAGGATAACGGGGTAAAATGCAAGGGAAAGCGTGCGGCATTGTCGGATTCTCGTGCGGCATTGCTCATTTGCCCAGCCACTGGCGCAGCCGCTCCCACAGCTCCAGCGAGCGGAAGCGCAGGATGTAGCCTGTGCCATCGCCGGTCATCAGGGACACATCGTCCGCCGTCAGGCCACGGCTGCGCGCCGTCTCCTCCAGATCGCAGGCGGCGGCGGTACACAGGGGCGGGTACACCACGCACCACCAGTTGCGGCCCTCCCCCGCCCCGATGACCACCCGGAGGGCCAGATATTCCCCGGCGGGCAGGGCGAAGCCGTCGTATGTCTTGAGAGGAAACTCCGTTTCCTCCAGCGTGACGGAGACGGGATAGGTGCTGCCCCGCGCTGCCAGCGCCGACGCGGCGGCGTCCCCCATGGCGGGCAGGGCGTCGGTGAGCCGGCGGCGGGCGTCGGCCATGTCGGCGGACTGGCGCAGGATGTCCTCGGCGCGGCAGAGCACCGCGTCCCGGACGTGGAGCTTCAGGGTCTGGTCGGCGTCGCTGTCGGAGTTGGCGATGACGTGGAGCCGGATCATCCTCTCCTGCAGATCATCCTGCCGGCGGAGCGACCACGCGCCCCAGAGCAGCGCGGCTGCCAGCGCCAGCAGCAGCGCCAGCTCAAATGTGTGATATTTACGCATAAAAACACCGTCCTATGTAGGAATTTCCTACATTCTGGACGGTGTTTTCGTATTTTATACAGGGCGGGTCACAAAAGTCAGCGGCCACTGCTGCCGCAGAACGTCGGCAGCGGCGCGGGCGGCGTCCTCCCGGTCGAACAGGCCAAACACGGCGCTGCCGCTGCCGCTGAGCTGTGCGCCCAGCGCGCCATGGGTCAGCAGCGCGTCCCGGATGGCCCACACGGCGCTGTCCGGCGGTACGACCCGCTCGAAGCTGTTGTACAGCGCGGCGGCCACGGCGCGGATATCCCCGGCTGTGAGGGCTTCGGTCATGCGGTCGGGACGGGGCGGCTCCTGCGGCAGCCCGTCCAGACGGCGGTACATCTCCGGGGTGGCAAAGCCCTCCGGAGGCTTGACGATGACGAACCACCCCCCCCGCAGCGGGGGCAGCCGCTGGGGGCGCTCCCCCCTGCCGGTGCAGCGCCGCGTGCCGCCCCGGATGAAGAACGGCACATCGCTGCCCAGCTTCGCACCCATGCGCTCCAGCATCTCGTCGGGCATACCCGGCGCACGGAACAGCCGCAGCGCCAGCAGCACGGCGGCGGCGTTGCTGCTGCCGCCGCCCAGTCCCGCCTGAGACGGGATGTGCTTTTCCAGCTCAAAGCGCAGATCCGGCACGGGGCGGCCCGTCTCCGCGAAGAACAGACGGGCCGCGCGGAGCACCAGATTGCTCTCATCCGCCGGTATGGCGGGGTCGGTGCAGGTCATGGACAGACCGCCCTCACCGGCGGTGAGACACAGCGTGTCGCACAGATCCACGGTCTGCATGACGGTGGACACCTCGTGGTAGCCGTCATCGCGGCGGGCGCCCACGGACAGGGTAAGGTTCACCTTGGCGTAGGCGTGTGAGGTCACTTTCATAAAGACTCCTCCCGGCAAAAAAGCGCCCAACGGGCGCTTTTTTGTGTGTGGTTACTTGACGATCTTACGGGCCTCGATGTAGTAGCGCTTGTCCTGCGCGTGACCCATGGAGAAGGTCTTGCGGGGCAGCACGCCGTCGGACATAACGGTCTTGAACAGCTGCTCCTTGCCCATGGCGGGCAGCAGGAAGCCCATGTTGCCGGGCTTGCCGCCCAGCTCGCGGGTCACATCGTCGCCGTGGATGTAGTCCACCTCGCCGCCGTTGTCCTTCAGATACTGGTCGATGACGCCCTGCAGGGTGCCCACGGCCAGCTGTACCCTGGGATCGGGGACGGTGATGAAGTGGCTCTCGCCGTTCCAGACGAACTCGATGGTGTGGCCGTCGCCCTTGCCCTCGTAGGCGTTGGGATAGGCGGCGCGGAAGGCGTCCATGAACTTCTGGTGATCCACGCCGAACAGTACCCGGTGGATGGGCTCGAACTGCAGGGCGTCGTCGTGGTTGTTTACAACCTCCACCAGCGCAAAGCGGGCGGGCAGGGCCAGATACTCCTCGGGGGTCTTGCCCTTCTTCTGCTCCTCGTAGCAGGCCTTGGCGGTAGCCAGAGAGTGGTTGCCGTCGCCCACGGCGAACAGCAGGGGCGCCACGCCGGACACACCATACTTCTTCTGCATGGCGTCGTCGGTGGTCAGGCCCTCCAGCGAGGCGGCCACGGCGTCGATCTGCTTGTCGGACAGCTTGTAGCCGGTGATGTGGCCGCCGTTCTGCATCAGGTCGAAGTCATAGAGCTTCTCCATGGTACCGGCGGCAGCGGTCAGCGGCTCGATGACGGTCTTGTCAGGGTCGTCAATGAGCAGCATGACGTGGGGCAGCTCGATGGGGGCGTTGCGGCGGACGCGGGCGCGGGGCGGAATGCGATCCAGCACCGTACCCTCGGTGGCGCGGATCAGCGCGCCGGAGCCGGGGGTGAAGTCGTAGGCGTCCAGATCCACCATGCCGATAAGGCCGTGGCGGATGCGTCCGTCGGACTGCTGGCGCTCGACGTAAATCAGGGAGTCGGTCAGCGTTTCAAACACGCCATCGGCCATGTACTTGCGCATGGCGGCGTTGATATCGTCAATGTACTCGTCCACGTTGGGGGCCTTCAGATTGGCCTCGGGCAGGATGAGACGCAGCGTGGAGGGTGCGTCGCCCACCTTCTCCTCCACCGCCTGCCAGTACTCCGGCTCGGAGGTGAACTGGTCGCAGGCCACCACGGCCCATTTGGTCATGTCCTGCTCCTTGGGCAGCAGGATGTCGGCGGGATAAAAGCCCAGCTTTTCAAATTTCTTGTTCATGGTGTTCCTCCTGTTTTTCATCAAAAGGTGCGCAGTGATGTTCCTATTTGTCATAGTACCAAAATTCCCCGTCATTTGCAATCGGTTTTCAAATTTTTTCAGGGCCGCTGACAAATTTTTTGTGCATAACCGGCGGACAGGCGGAAACAATACGGGAGAAAGCAGTCTTGACACAAGGAGGGACTTTCATGAAGATCGTAGACCGCATCGCGCTAATCCTCGTCATCATCGGCGCGCTGAACTGGGGCGGCGTGGGGCTTTTCAGCTTCGACTGCGTGGCCTTCCTGTTCGGCGGGCAGACCGGCGCCGTCAGCCGCGTCATCTATACGCTGGTAGGCATCGCGGGTCTGTGGTGCATTACCCTGCTGTTCCGCGAGGACGGAACGGAGAACACATAAGCATCCCACCCGCATCCACGCAAAAAAGACCGCCCGTGGGCGGTCTTTTTGCATGGGTTCACGTCCGCAGCAGCGACAGGAAAGAGTACAGCAGGGCCGCGATGGGCGCGGCAACGACGATGACGTACAGCAGCACCGTCCGGCCGGCGGCACGGTGCAGGCACTCCTCGTAGGACATATCGTCCCACTTCTCCGGGGACAGGACGCCATGGAACAGCACGCGATCCACGGCGAAGCAGGCTGCCGCCACCAGCGCCGCGGCGGCCGCCAGCTTCTGCCAGGACAGCAGGCCGGTGTCCTTCAGCGCCGCCAGAAACGGCAGCGACAGCAGGAAGCCCAGATTCATGGCGGCGGTGGACGTCTGCCCTTTCCGGTGCAGCTTTGCGTTCTCGGTGAGCTCCGGCAGGCGGGGCGGCGGCACGGCGTCCGGACGGGTGCTGCGCATGACGCACAGGCCGCCCCAATCGCAGACCTCCTCCCAGCCGTTGTCGCGGCGAAGCTGGTAGAGCAGCTGGATGTACTTATAGGATCCGATCTCCCCCACCAATTTGGCAAGACGGGGATCCTCCGGCAGGGTCAGGCTGTTGGGCATGGGACGGTCCAGCGCCGGGGGCGCTGTGAGACGGCCCTCCTCCAGACGGAGGAACAGCTCGTCCAACTCCTGCGGGGCCGCGCCCTCCGGGAACAGGGCGTAGATCTGGCCGCCGGGCGCGGCGGGGACGAATACCGCCTTTACGCCCTTGATGGTCTGCAGCACCCAGCCCCTGTCGGACATGTCCCGCAGCCAGCGGAGAAAATACGCCGTCTGCCACGGCGCGAATGGGATCACTCTGCGCATCGCGTTACCCCCTTTCTGTTCACATCATACCAGATGGCGGAAAAAATGTCCATCAACTTCAGGTTGCGCGGCAAAAAAAGCGAAAAATTTTGCGCAACTTCAGGTTGCGCGGGACAAATACGGCGGCAGAGGTTGCTTTTTTGCGGGGCGTGTGGTAGGATGGAGAAAAATAAGAAGGGAGTTGAGAGGATGAACCTGTTTTCCTGCTGAATCACGGCACGATACGGTATCGGGCGGCGATGACCGCTCTGTTCGTTGTGCCTTTCGCGGGAAATCGGGGAAGCTCTCGGCTCCGTACATGGTCACGCCCTGCCCTCCGGCGGGGGAACGTGTGCGCTTATGGCTGCGGAGATGGTTTCCCGCAGCCATTTTTTCGTATAGGAGGCATGACCATGTCCATTATTAAAGTATCCGACCTCACGTTCTGCTACGAGGGCAGCTACGACAACATCTTTGAAAACGTCAGCTTTCAGCTCGACACCAACTGGCGGCTGGGGCTGACGGGCCGAAACGGGCGCGGCAAGACCACGCTGCTGCGGCTTTTGCAGGGGCAGTACCCCTATCAAGGCACGATACACGCCAGCGTGGGCTTTGACTACTTCCCCTTCGACGTGCCGGACGCGGCGCAGTCCCCCATGGAGCTGCTGGCGCGCATCTGCCCGGACGTGCCCCCGTGGCGGTTTCTGCGGGAGCTGGCGCCGCTGGAGATGTCCGAGGACGCGCTGTACCGGCCGTTTTCCACGCTGTCCGGGGGCGAGCAGTCCAAGCTGCTGCTGGCGATGCTCTTTTCCCGGGAAAACCGCTTCCTGCTCATCGACGAGCCCACCAACCACCTCGACCGCACGGGGCGGGAGCTGGTGAGCCGGTATCTCAGCGTCAAAAAGGGGTTCCTGCTGGTGTCCCACGACCGGGCGTTCCTGGACGGCTGCGTGGATCACATCCTGTCCATCAACCGAAGCAGCATCGACATCCAGCGGGGGAATTTCTCCTCGTGGTACGAGAACAAGCAGCGGCAGGACGCCTTTGAGCTGTCCCAGAACCAGCAGCTGAAAAAGGAGATCGGGCGGCTGCAGGAGGCGGCGCGGCAGTCCAGCGTGTGGGCCGACAAGGTGGAGGGCTCCAAGATCGGGAAAAACTCCGCCAAGGTCAGGGGCACCGCCGACGCCATGGGTGGCCGCGCCTATATCGGCGAGCAGTCCCGGCGGATGCAGCAGCGGCGGAAGAATCTGGAGCGGCGGCAGCAGACCGCCATTGAGGAGAAGTCCGCGCTGCTGAAAAACATCGAAAGCAGCGAGGTGCTGAAGCTGCACCCGCTGACACACCACGCCCGCCGGCTGGTGACGCTGCGGGACGCGGCCATCGACTACGGCGGCGGGCCGGTGTGCAGCGGCGTATCCTTCACCGTGGAGCAGGGCGACCGCGTGGCGCTGTGCGGCCCCAACGGCTGCGGCAAGTCCAGCATCCTGAAGCTGCTGTGCGGGCAGGACATCCCCTGCACCGGGACGCTGGAGACGGCCAGCGGCCTGACCGTCTCCTATGTGCCGCAGGACGCCGCCGGTCTGCGGGGCGGGCTGCGGGACTACGCCGCCGGGTACGGCATCGACGAGAGCCTGTTTATGACCATCCTGCGGAAGCTGGGCTTTGCGCGGGTGCAGTTTGAAAAGGACATGGGCGACTACTCCGCCGGACAGAAGAAAAAGGTGCTGCTGGCCCGGAGCCTGTGCCAGTCCGCGCATCTGTACGTCTGGGACGAGCCGCTGAACTACATCGACGTCCTCTCCCGCATCCAGCTGGAGGAGCTGCTGACGGCGTTCCGGCCCACGCTGCTGTTTGTGGAGCACGATCGCGTGTTCTGTGAGAAGGTCGCCACGAAAACCGTGGAGCTGTAAAATCAAAACCTCCGGCCAAGCCGGAGGTTTTGATTTTCAGGACAGTGTTTTTTCTGCAAAGCCCTGCCAACCGGCGGTAAATTCCTCCGCCAGACGGGCAGAGCCGCCCTCCTGCCAACAGCGAGCCAGATAATATAGGCCGCACATACAGGCATACTTATCGTAATAGCTACCAAAGACGGCGCTGTGCAGCTGCTCCTGCTGCTGTGCAGGCTGCGTCTCCTGTCTGGCAGAACGCATCGCGGCGGCACTCCGCGTCCAGACGGCCCGCAGTTCAGGCGCGTCCCAATCCACCTGATTGGCTTCGCGGTCATTATAGGAGACGAAGTGGGCAAAACCCTCGTCGAAAGTGAAGGCATCCAGCCGGGACAGATAGTCACCTGTTTCCTGCACCGCATCCAGCTCCGGCCGGTGCCGGTGGATGCAGACATGGCACAGCTCGTGAGTCAGCAGGTTATGCGCCACGCGCTCCACCGGTACGGCGCCCAGATACTGGACCCACAGGCCCATGTCCAGAACGGCGGTATCCACCCCGGCGGGGCTTTTCAGCACCACCGCGTCATTGGGCGGCGGATAGCCCACGATCAGCGCTGTCTCCGCACCGCGCAGAATGTCCTGCCAGTCCGGAAACAGCGCGTCCCAGACCGGACGGTTGCCGGGAACGAACGTCTCCACAGTCCGCAGCACCTGCTCGTAGACCTGCCTGACCGCCGCCTTTTGCGCATCGGAGCCGTCCGGCTCCTGAAAGTAGTAGCCGGGCTGTGTGAAAAACCACTCCTGCGCATGCGCGGCAAGGCTTCGCCCCGCCAGATAGTCCGTTACGATGTCTGTGTAGAGTTTCACGTCGATGCCTCCTTATTTCCCCGCGAGACGCTTGACCAATTCCTCGTCCGGGTCGGCCAGCAGGGTCTGGCAGGTGGTGTAGATCACCATGCCGGGACGGGCCCCGGCGGGCTTCTTCACGAACCGCACCGGCGTATAGTCCACCGGCACCTTGGCACCGTCCTGCGCCTGGGAGAAGTACGCCGCCAGCGACGCAGCCTCCAGCAGGCTCTGTTCGTCCGGCTCCGCGCCGCCGGTGCAGAGAATGACGTGGCTGCCGTGGATCTTCTGGGTATGTAGCCAGATGTCCCGCTTATCCGCGTCTCTGGTGGTCAGGCGGTCGTTCTGGCGGTTGTTGCGGCCCACCAGCACCCGCAGCCCCCCGGAGGTGCGGAATTCCCGGGGCTTGGAGGCCCGCTGGAAGCCGGGCTGCTTTCTGCCCCGCTGGCGGATGTAGCCGCCGTCCGTCAGCTCCGTGCGGATGTCGTTGAAGTCCTGCTCCGACTCCGCCTGCGACAGCTCCTGCAGGACGCTCTCCAGATACTGCAGCTCCTCCCTGCCCTTGTGCAGCTGGGCGGTCAGGTACTTCTCCGCCGTCTTGGCCTTGGCGTACTGCTTGAAGTAGCGGGCGGCGTTCTCCTGCGGCGACAGGCGGACGTCCAGCGGGATATCCATGTCGGCGCAGTTCTCGTCGTAGTAGTTCTGGGCGGTAAGGCGGCTCTGCCCCCGCTCCATGCGGTAGAGGTTGGCGGTGATGAGCTCGCCGCAGACGCGCAGGTGATCCCGATCCAGGCAGGCGGCCAGCTCCTTCTCCTGCGCGGCGATCTTGCGGCGGACGCGGTCGCGGGCGGTGGCGGCGGTCTTCAGCAGATCCTGCCCCTTCTGCTTCACCCGCTCCGCCTGCTCCCGCTTTTCGTAGAAGTCGTCCAGCAGGCGGGAGAAGCTGTCGTAGGGCTGCGTCTCGGCGTAAGCGCCATACTGGGTCACAGGGCCGTAGGTGAAGTCGGAAAGCGTCGTTCCGCGTTTGATAAGCGTTGGTGTAAAGCTATTTTCATTGACAGCGCTCTGCCACCGGGAGAACACGCTCCACAGGCCGCCGCCCTGCGAAACGGGGGCGTCGGTGCTGCCGCAGGCGCGGTAGGTCAGCTCCCGGGCCACCAGCGGCGGCAGGGCGGTGAACGTGTCCAGCAGCCAGCCGTCCAGCGGCGTGTCCGGTGCGGCGCGGGACAGCAGGGCGCGGAATTCCTCCTCCGTGACGGTCAGCGGCGAGCGCTTTTCCTGACGGGGCGGCAGGCGGTAGAACAGGCCCGGCAGCAGCTGCCGCTCCTGATTCATCTCCAGATCGATGCGGCGCAGGCAGTCGATGATACGGCCGTCCCGGTCGCAGAGGATGAGGTTGGCGCGGCGGGGCATCCCCTCCCACACCAGCGTGAAGCGACTGCGCTCCCCCAGCTCGTCGGCGGCCAGTACGGTCAGCGTCACCACGCGCTCCAGCGGCTCCTGCCGGATGGACCCGATGACGCCGCCGGACAGGTGCTTGCGCAGGAGCATGCAGAACATGGGGGGCTGGGACGGGTTGTCCCGCAGCTGCTCCGTCAGGTGGAGACGGGGCTGGCCCGCCCCGGCGTTGAGCAGCAGGCGGCGGCTGCCCCGGAGCAGGAGGATCACCTGATCCCGGGCGGGCTGCTGTATTTTTTCGATGCGGCTGCCGGTGAGCCGGGGGGCAAGCTCCCCCACCACACCCTGCAGACAGATAGCGTCCAAGGGCATATCAGTTCTCCTCCATCATCACGTCAAACAGGTCGCTGACCCGGGCGGTGTCGCCCCGCAGGTACAGCCAGCCCAGCAGGCACTCCAGAGCCGTGGCCTGATGGTACTGGGCGGTGGTGGCATTTTTGGGGATGGCGTGTACGGCGGCGTTGCGCCCCCGCTTGAACACCGTCTCCTCCTCCGCCGTCAGCAGCGGCAGGATACGCTGGGCCCGGCGGGCCTGCTCCGGTGCGCAGACCAGTGCAATGGCGGCGCGGTGCAGATCCTTGCCGGTGGCCCTGCCGTGGGCGCAGAGCCATGTGCGCACCAGCAGCTCGTACACGGCGTCGCCCACATGGGCAAGGCCGATGGAGCTGACGGCGCGAAGCTGGTCGTCGGAAAGGGCTATATGAAAGTGATCCATACGGAATCGTCTCCTTTTGTGCGTATTTACCTGCAACAGTATGCCACTTTCCGGCGCGTTTGGCAAGAAGAAGTATCGACAAGACCGGTACGGGTATGATAGAATGACGGCAGAATACGAAAGGACAGGAGGTCATGTCATGCCCAACACGGGAGAACGCCGGTTCAAGAAGGGGCAGATCATCTGCCGCCCCGGTGAGATGGAGATGAATATGTACAACATCCTCTACGGCTGCGTGGGGGTGTACACCGACTACGGCAAGCCGGAGCAGGTGGAGGTGGTGAAACTGCGGGAGGGCGACTTCTTCAACGTCATCAGCTTCCTGGAGTCCCGGCCCCGGAACACCACGGTGGTGGCGCTGGAGCCGCTGGTGGTCAGCGAGATCTCCTTTGACAATTTCGGGAAGTACTTCCGCGACCGACCCGCCAAGGTCATGAGCCTGCTGCAGCACATGAGCGCCCGCATCCGCCAGCTGCAGAAGGTCTATGTGGAGACATGCCACGCGCTGGAGGCCTACGGCGACAAGGAGCGCCTGCAGGCGGAGCACGGCGAGTGGTACGCCCAGCACAGCAGAATGGTACACTATATCAACGCCATGTTCCCCTATCTGATGGGAAAACCGGAGAGCGGCGAGTACGCAGACGGCAAATAAGCGAAAAGCGGACACCCTCGGGTGTCCGCTTTTGTATTGCTTACTTGCTGGGTCTTGCGGAGACGATGTTGCTGAAATCGCTGACCGCCGTGCCCTTCACCGCCACGATCTTGTAGTAGTACGTCGTACCCGCCTTTGCGCCGGTGTTGACGTAGCTGGTCGCGGTGGTGGTATTGATCTTGGCGTACCTGCTGTTCTGCTGGGTGGAGCGGTACACCTGATACTCGGTAGCGCCGGGAACGGCCTTCCATGTCAGCTGAGGCTTGCCGCTGACGGAGGAATAGCCCACCGCCAGCACGGGAGCGACCTTGCCCTCGACAACCGCGCTGAAGCCCATGGACTTGCCCGCCGCGTTCAGGGCCTCCACCTTGTAGTAGTAGGTGGTGCCCAGCGCCGCGCCGACATTGGTGTAGGTCAGGGCCTTGGTGGTGTTGATGACGCTGTACGCGCCGTTCTTAGCGGTGGCGCGGTACACCTTGTAGGAGGTCGCGCCGTCCACCGCGTCCCAAGTCAGCATGGGCTTGCCGCTGGTCGCGGAGTTGCCGGCCTTCACCACCGGTGCGGCGGGAACGGCGGAGATGGTGTACTCGGGAGAGAACACACGTAACCATGAGAAGGTATCCGTTACTTTATAGCTCCATGTCTCCCACATCGTCCCGTTTACGATAACCTTTGAATCCGGGGAGAACACATAGCTTTCACGGTCCTCGGTATGTCCCTTGCCGCCGATAAACAGATAGACGCAGTACCGGTACGTACCCTCCGTAAAGATCTTGTCCATGTCCACATGCAGGCCGCATTCCTTCCACGCGCCGTCGACCTTCTTAAACCAGACGCAGTAGGGATAATCCTCCCGGAAACGTGCCGGCTGACCGGTCTGGACAGTGAACGTCGGGATCGTCATCGCGCCGCCCACCTTGGGGATGCTGTCGATGTCCGAGGACGTGGCGGAGACCAACTCGACCGTCTCAGGGATGATGTACACAGGGGACGACACAAAGATCTGCGACGGGGCGCGGCCCGTGGGGCGGTCGCATGGCTTACCGTCCCAGTTGACCGTCACATTGTCGGAGAACGCATATTTCTCCCAGTTTTCGACGTGGACATTGGTGTAATAGCAGTATTTACCCGGCTCAAATTCCCCCTTCCCGTAGGTGTACCAGTCCGAGTCCTCCCACTTCAGCCAGCCGAACCCTATGGAGTCGTCGATATACAGGGCCTGGTCGCCGTCGTTAAAGGTGATAGTGGGAGTCTGCACCGTGCCGCCGAGCTTCACGATACTCGCCATATTCGAGGTGACGTTGACTTCCTCGATCGGTGTACGCTCTCTTGCTTGATGCTCCTTCGAGTACACCAACACATGAAAATCGTCGATCCTCTTTATATTTGCGCGAGGAATGCTCTCGCCGTCCACCGTGACCGTGAGATTACTTGCCGCTCCGAGCTTCCGGTGCTCCCAGTCCTTGACGGTCAGCACGGCGCCGTACCGGTAATATTTACCCTTCTCAAAGTACGAGGTCGTGGGCTCACTCCAGTTAAATGAGTAACCGCCGCCGTTGGGAAGAACTCTTTTGTTGCCGTGCTGCCATCCATCCTTGTTGCTGTCCGCCTTAAAGACCATCTTATTGTTCGTCTCCCTGATGGTCGGTGTCTCTATGGGGTTGTAGGCCAGCAATAGCTCTCCCACCGATTCGCCGTCTCGTTCCATCGCACCCATCGGCGCTCACCATCGAATTTCACCGGCTTACCGGTGGTCTCCTTGAACGTCGGCGTTTCCACCGGATGGCGGAACTGCGCGATCTCCTCGATATCCGAGCTGACTTTCATGGCTTTGAGTTCTTCGGGAACACGCTCCGCCGCCAGCGTCACGGTGGGCAGCAGGCTCAGAAGCATGATAAGCCCCAGCAGGGCGCTCAGGAGTCTGCTCGCTGTTCGTTTCGGTTGTCTCATGGTCTTTTACCTCCTTTTTTCTGTTCTCATGTCGGTTGATCTGTGCGTACCGTTGACCGCGCTCCCCCGCACGGCGGAGAGCGCGGTCAACACACGCTGCTGCGGGGCAGGTGTGGAAGACATCTGTGGCAGTTCATGTATTTCCCCTCCATGTTTATGCTGGTAAAATGCCATAAAATTGGCGCATCCTTACAAATTTAGTACAATATAGAGCAGCCGTAAAAGCAACCACATTTTTTGCCAATCGGATTATCAGATTATCTGATACCGGAACGGTGAAAGCTCCCTCCGGACGGATGAGGCGCTGCGGGCTGCGGGGCTGTTCGCCGGCGGGTTCGCGCAGGCGGTCACAGGAAAATAAAAATGCCCCGGCGCCGCCGCCGGGACATTTTTATTTTCAATATTTCAGCTTATTTCCGATATTTCAGTTTATTTCAGCCATATTTCATGGCTATTTCATGTTTTTTCAGGGTAATTTCAGCGGTTTTTCTTGGCCAGCTCCATCAGCTCCGGGTACTTTTTCATGATGTAGCTGTAGCTGCCCCGCCCGTGGGGCACCAGACAGCCGGAGCAGTCCTTCACGCCGTTGTCCAGATAGACGAAGCGCCCGCCGCAGTGACTGCCCAGCGTGTACAGCGGACAGTAGCAGAACAGGCAGTTGAAGTCCTCCGGATGGGCCGTCTTGTGACAGGGGAAAAACTCGCAGGCCGTGTGCTGCGTGAAGGAATACCGGCATTCCTCCGGCTTCTTGCTGTAAATGTTATCCACTTTACATACCTCCTATATAAGTGTGTTCCGTCACTTTTTCTCGACCCTGCGGCGCTCCTCCCACGCCTCCTGCGCCTCACGCAGATGCTCGGCCAGCGAGTGGCTGGAGCGGAAGGCGAACAGGAAGTTGGCCTTCTCGCGCCGCTCGTCCTGCCGGCTGCGGATCAGGGACTTGAGCCGCTCGACCTTGATGTCCACCTCGTTCTCCTTGGCGAACTGGCGGATGCGGGTCAGCAGGTGCGCGGAGTACACCACGTCGATGGTGAACACGCCGAAGAAGTATCCGATCACAAAGGAGAACGCCAGATTCTCCGAGAGCCACTTCAGCGCGTCGAGGATGTGGGGATGCACCAGAAAGTAGTACCCGGCGCTGGCCGCCGCCCAGATCAGCGAGAACTGCGGGCAGATCAGGCCCTGTATGTTGCCCCACTGGCTGCTGTAATCCCACAGCCGGATGTGCATGAGCTTCAGCGACATCAGGCCGGCGATATACTCGATGGCCGTCATGCTCAGGGCCATACCGGCGATGAGCAGCACCTTGCCGCCGACGGTGCCTGTGCCGTGGGCGTCCCCGAAGGACGCCAGCAGGTACAGGATGCACAGACCGGAGCCGTACAGCGGCACATAGGGCCCCACGCAGAAGCCGGGGTTGATCCACTTACGCTCCGGATTGGCGCCGGAGATGAAGCGGCGGTAGAACAGCTCCAGCACCCAGCCCAGCACGGAGCCGATGAAAAACAGATAGGCCAGTTTCAAAAAGAGATTCATGTATCCTCCGATGTACTATGTACTATTTGGCGCGGCGCAGGTGGCAGCACCATGCACCGGCGCCCACCAGCAGGCCGCCCAGCAGATTGCCCAGCGTCACCGGCAGCATATTGCCCAGGAAATAGCGCCCCCACGTCAGGGCCGTCAGGTCGACGCCCATCTGCGCGGCCGCCTGCGCGGCGGCGGGAACGGTCTTGCCGAACAGGCCCAGCGCGCAGTAGGTCATGTCTGCGATGGAGTGACTGAAGCCCGCCACCACAAAGAACATCACCGGCACCCACGCGCCCAGAAAGCGGCCCGCCACATCCTTGGCGGACAGACTCAGCAGCACCGCCAGCGTCACCAGTATGTTGCACAGCACGCCCATGAAAAAGGCGTTTTCAAAGGGCATGGTCATCTTTGTCACCGCCAGCCGCAGGGAAAACGCGGCCAGTCCGCCGCTGCCCAGCCAGCCGAAGCGGGCGCAGATACCGGCCACCAGCAGGGAGCCGAGGGAATTGCCGGCATAGACGATGAGCCAATTGCGCAGCATGCCGCCCACCGTGGCCTGTCTGTCCAGCACACTGATGACGATGAGCGTGTTGCCGGTGAACAGCTCCGCGCCGGTCAGCACCACCGTGCCCAGACCGAAGGCGAACAGCACGCCTGCCGTGATGCGCACCAGACTGGGGTTTTCCAATCCGTAGCAGGCCATGTTCGTCACGCAGACGGGAAAGCCGATGAGCATGCCCGCCAGTACGCTGAGGAGCAGCAGCCGCCAGATGGGCTGGCGCGTTTTCGCCGCGCCTGCGGCGGCGTAGCTGGCCGCCGCTTCCGCCGGGGTAAACAGATTCACAGGCATCCTCCTTCCGTTCCGCGCTCCGCCGCCCGGAGCACATGGCGCATCAGCACCGTGGATGTCACCGCGCCCACGCCGCCGGGTACCGGGGTGATGGCGGCCACCACGGACGCCGCACCGGCGTCCGCGTCGCCCACCATGGCGTTCCGCGCCGCGTCCCAGTTGACGGACACGTCGATGACCGTCTGTCCGGGCCGGACGTGGGCCGCCGTCAGGCTGCCCGCCGCGCCTGCCGCCGTTACGATGATGTCCGCCGTCCGGGTGACGGCGGGCAGGTCAACAGTCCCGGTGTGGCACACCGTCACCGTGGCGTTCCGCGCCAGCAGCAGCATGGCCGCGGGCCGTCCCACCACCGGGGAGCGCCCAATGACCACCGCCCGCTTTCCGGCGCAGTCGATATGATAGTAGTCCAGCATCACCGTCACCGCCTCCGCCGTGCAGGGGGCGAAGCCCTGGTCGCGGCCCAGATAGACACCGGCGGCAGAGATGTCCGTCATGCCGTCCACGTCCTTCTCCGGCAGGAGCCGGCCGCAGAGCTCCGCCTCCGCGTCCCGCAGATGGGGCGGCAGGGGCCGCAGCAGCAGGCACCCGTGGACGGATGCGTCGCCGTTGACGGCGTCGATGGCGTCCAGCAGCGCCTGCCGTGACACAGTCTCCGGCAGGGTGCGCACCGCCACGTCCACGCCGCACAGCGCGCCCCGCTTCAGAGCGCCCCGCAGGTACGCGCCGTCCGCTTCGTTCTCGCCGCAGCGCAGGATCGCCAGCCGGGGCGTCACGTTCCGCAGGGCCAGCGCCGCTGCCCGCTCCCGCAGCTCCGCGGTCAGCGCCGCCGCCGCTTCTCTGCCCGTCAGCAGTCTTGCCATAGGCCGTCCCTCCTTACAGCAGGCGGTTCTTCACCCGCGTGAATACGGCGTCGGACGCCGCTTCGCCCTGTGCCAGCAGGGCAAGACACCGCTCCGTCAGCGGTGCGCCCGCCGCGCCCATGGCCTTTGTGTTCACCATTACGTTCAGGGACGCCGCCCGCAGCGCGCCGCCCAGAATGGCGGCGGCGCACCCGGCGTCGGACACCGCCAGACGGGAGCCGATGTCCGCCAGACGTCCGGCGGCGTCCAGCGCCGCCACGCACAGCTCCATGATCCGCAGGGGCACGGCGCAGGCGTCCTCCGACGCCCGCAGCAGCCTTGCCGCCCGGCCGGGATCGTCCTTGGGCAGGGCGTATACCGCCGCCAGCGGCAGGAAGCCCTCGGCGTCCGCCGCCACCTGATCCAGCAGATCTTCCTGTAAAGCTGTTGTCGTTGACAGCAGCTGTCGTATCTCATTTTCCACGGATGCATAGGCCCTTTTGCCTGTAGTCAGACTGGCCACCATGCCGCCCAGCGCCGTGCCGATGGCGGCGGTCAGCGCCGCCGCGCCGCCGCCCCCCGGCGTGGGAGCCGCAGAGGCCAGCACCGCCGTAAATTCCCGGCAGCTGCGCAATGTATCGTCCATAAGCCGCTCCTCTCTCAAAACAGGCCGGTGACCTGACCGGTGGCCGTGTCCACGTCCACCCGGCGGTAGGCGGGGTCGGAGCCGGTGCCCGGCATCATGGAGATGCCGCCGGCCACGGGGCACAGGAACCGTGCGCCGCTGTATTCCAGCACGTCCCGCACCGGCAGACGCCAGCCGGTGGGCACCCCCTTCAGCGCGGGGTCGTGGGACAGGGACAGGTGGGTCTTGACCATCATGGTGCAGTACCCGGCGTACCGGGGGTCGCTCTCGAACCGGGCGGCCTTCTCCGCCGCCAGCGGCGACCAGTCCACGCCGTCGGCGCCGTAGACCTCCCGTGCGATGCGCTCCACCCGCTGCCGCAGGGGCATGCCGTCCGGATACAGAGGCCGGAAATCCGACGGCTCCTCGCAGGCGTCCAGCACGGCGCGGGACAGCTCCTCCGCCCCCGCGCCGCCATAGCGCCAGTGCTCGGACACGGCGCAGCGCACGCCGTGGGCCGCGCAGACCCGGCGCACCAGCGTCAGCTCCGCGTCTGTGTCGGTGTGGAAGCGGTTCAGGCACACCACCGGCGTGACGCCGGACTTGCGGATCGTCTCTACATGGTGCAGCAGGTTGGCGCAGCCCCGCTCCAGCAGGGTCAGATCCTCCTGCGTGTAGGCGTCCGGCAGGGGACGGCCGGGGATGACCTCCGGCCCGCCGCCGTGCATCTTCAGGGCGCGGACGGTGGCCACCAGCACCGACACGTCCGGCTTCAGACCGGACAGGCGGCACTTCACGTTCCAGAATTTCTCAAATCCGATGTCGGCGGCAAAGCCGGACTCGGTCACATGGTAGTCGAACAGCTTCACGCCCAGCCGGTCGCCGATCACCGACGACTGGCCGATGGCGATGTTGGCGAAGGGCCCCGCGTGTACCAGCACCGGTTGGTGCTCCACGGTGTAGCACAGCGTGGGATTGATGGTATTGCGCATCCACGCCGTCATGGCCCCCGCCACCTCCAGCTCCTCGGTGGTCACGGGGCGGCCCTGTCTGTCGTAGGCCAGCACGATATCGCCGATGCGGCGGCGCAGATCCGGCAGGTCTCGGGCCACGGCCAGAATGGCCATCAGCTCGGAGCTGACGGCGATATTGGCGCAGGTGTCCATGGGGTAGCCGTCCAGCCGCCCGTCGCCGCCGATATGCATTTTCCGCAGCGCCTGACAGCAGAAGTCCAGCACGAAGCTCCACTGTACCCGCGCCGGGTCGATATCCAGACGGCGCAGGCCGCGCTGGGCCAGCTGGGCGTCGTCGTAGTTGCGCTCGTGCTGCATCCGGGCGTTCAGCGCCGTCATGGCCAGATTGTGGGCGTTCATGATGTCGTTGATGTCGCCGGTCAGGCCCAGCGAGAACTCGGTCATGGGGATGAGCAGGGCGTTGCCGCCGCCGGCAGCGGTGCCCTTGACATTCATGGTGGGGCCGCCGGAGGGCTGACGCAGGCAGCCGCCTACGTTTTTGCCCAGCCGTCCCAGACCCTCAATAAGCCCCAGCGACGTGGTGGATTTGCCCTCGCCCAGCGGCGTGGGGGTGATGGCCGTGACCTCGATGTACTTGCCGTCGGGGCGGTCTTGCAGGCGCTCCATGACGCGCAGGAAGTCCAGCTTGGGCGTTTTGCCGTGGGGGATCAGCTCCTCCGGCAGCAGGCCCAGCCTGCGGCGGAACTCGTCCACCGGCGGCAGCGACTTTTCCGCCGCCGCGCCGATCTGCCAGTCCGGGTAGACGGTGGGATCCAGCATGACCCGGCCCGCGCCGTCCGTATAGCTGCCGTCTGTGAATCGTATCTCCATGCTGCATCCTCCCTGCGCCGTGCCGCGCTGTACATATTCTGCCCAACATTATACACAATGAGCCGCCGCCCCGTCAATCACCGTTCCGCCCCGTGTGTGGGAAATGTTGCGGGGGCCGCAGGAAGGATCTGCCGTTTTGCGAAGAATTTCGGCTGAACAGGTGGAGAGCTATTGCATTTTTGCGGAAGGAGTGTATAATGATATATCATATGCGCGAAACGGCGCGAAAAAAAGGAGAGGAGAATACGCATGAAAAAGCGAATCGCATCCATACTGCTGGCGGTCATGATGATCGTCACGCTGCTGCCGCTGGGGCTGGTGGAAACGGCGTGGGCGGCCACCGTTGTCGGCAGCGGCGACTGCAGCGGCTACAATTCAAACGTGACATGGAAACTGACCTCCGACGGCACCCTGACCATCAGCGGTACGGGGTACATGAAAACGTATTATGTCTACAATGATGAGTACGCACCGTGGTATAACCTCCGCTCACAGGTGAAAAAGGTCATCATCACGAATGGTGTGACAAACACTGGCGGGTATACCTTCTACGAATGCAGCAATCTGGAAAGTGTAACGATAGCAGATAGTGTCACCGCTATCGGAAGGTATACTTTCTACGGATGCAGCAGTCTGAAAAGTGTGACGATCCCGGACAGCGTAACCAGCATCGGCGAGTGGGCGTTCTATGCCTGTACCGGTCTGACGAGCGTGAACATTCCAAACAGTGTGACAAGGATTGATATGTGTGCGTTCTACGAATGCAGCAGCCTGAAAAGCGTGACGATACCGAGCAGTGTGACCCAGATCGGCGCGGCTGTATTTGCATCCAGCGGCGTGTCCGTGACTGTAGTACCGGATAACAAGAGGTATTGCAGCGAAAACGGAATGCTGTTCGATAAGGAAAAAACGGAACTGTGCTACGGCGGGCCCAGCGGGACAGCGTTTAGAATGCCGGAAAGCGTGGAGACCATCGGATGGCTTTCATTCTATGGCCGCAACGACCTGACCAGCATCACGATTCCCGGTAACGTGAAGGAAATAGGAAATACGGCTTTCAAGAACTGCGAGAACCTGAGGTCTGTCGTGCTTTCCGATGGCGTAACAAAAATCGGCGGCTCTGTATTCTACTATTGCACCGTGCTGACCAGTATCACGATCCCCAAGAGCCTGACATCTATCGGTGCGGATGCTTTCCTCGGATGTGACAGCCTGACCGATGTCTACTACGGCGGTACAGCGGCGGATTGGGATAATATTACCATTTGGGATAACAGCGCTCCCTTAAAGAATGCCACGCTGCACTGCGCAAAGTCGGCTCCCGCCGCGCCGGTTGTGAAGATCGGCAACTCCGCCACCAGCGGCAAGCCTGTGCTGACGTGGAACGCCGTCCCCGGCGCAACGTCCTACCGCATCTATCGTTCTACTTCCAAGGGCTCCGGGTATAGCCTGCTGGGCACGACTACCGCCACCAGCTATACCAACACCGGCGCGAAAGCGG
>ERZ772875.722-NODE-722-length-36289-cov-7.054976_pt1 | contig 36289 bp, 71 predicted proteins | sample MGYA00580585_ERZ772875 | MGnify/ENA primary metagenome ERZ772875 (study PRJEB29015, sample SAMEA2737736) | human gut metagenome | biome: human gut; feature: human-associated habitat; material: faeces | place: China | collected 2012 ... | reverse complement strand
AAATGAAAAAAGCTGAAAAATACATCCGCGAGATTTTAGCCGATGAAGATGTTTTCATCGATGATAAAAAAATCGAAAAGGCGAAAGAGTTAATTGAGCGGTATTTTAAGATGCCGCTTTTTGATTGGGAATTATTCGTGCTGGGGCTGATCCACTGCTACTACAAATCAACGGATACGGTAGTCTTTACCGAGTTTTTTATCATGATGGGGCGCGGGAACGGCAAGAATGGTTTTATTTCCGGCATCGTCTGGTACCTGACTACCCACTATCACGGAGTGGACGGCTACAATGTGGACATCATAGCGAACAGTGAGGATCAAGCTAAAACTTCTTTTGATGATATCTATGAAATGCTGGACAGAACGTGGAAGAAATCGCAGAAGTTTTTTAAAAAGACGAAATTATTAATCACTAATACCAAGACAAATTCCTATATAAAATTTAATACAGCGAATGCCAAAACCAAAGACGGCAAACGCTCGGCGTGCTTGGTTTTCGATGAAATACACGAGTATCAAGACGGCAGTATCATCGGCGTTTTTAAGTCCGGATTTGGTAAGAGAAAACACTCACGGATTTTCAGTATCACAACTAACGGCTATGTCCGCGACGGCGTGCTGGATGAAAAGCTGCGTATCGCCCGAGGTGTTTTAGACGGCGAGATAAAGGGCAGCAGACTATGCCCTTTGATTTACAAACTGGATAACGATGCCGAGGCGCAGGATAAGGATAAATGGGTGAAAGCAAATCCGTCTTTGCCGTATCTGCCTACTCTGCAAATTCAGATGGAACAAGAGAACCTCGAGGCGCAGTTTGATGATATCGTCAAAATAAATTTATATACCAAGCGATTTAATCTGCCGAGAGCGGATTTGGAAATTGCGGTAACCGACTATGAAAATATCAAGGCTACTAATGTGGCGCTGCCTGATCTCACACGCCAAAGCTGCACCGCAGGGATAGACTATGCGGAGCTGACAGACTGGGCGGCGGTTAATCTTCATTTCAAAATAGGCGATAAGCGCTATGACATAAATCATGCGTGGATGTGCCTAAACAGCAAGGATTTGCACCGTGTCAAGGCACCGTGGAAAGAATGGGCAGAAAAAGGGCTAATCACGGTGGTGGATGATGTCAGTATCCATCCGGATTTATTATGCGAGTATATTAAAAAAATGTCTGCCAAGTATAACGTCCGCATGGTGGCGATGGATACTTTTAGACATACGCTCATGGCCGAGAGCCTGCGCAAGATAGGATTTGACGCGCGGGATAAAACAAAAGTAAAACTAATTCGGCCGAGCGACATCATGCAGGTAGAGCCGGTGGTGCAGGAATGTTTTAACCGCAATCTATTTGTCTGGGGAGATAATCCCTGCCTGCGCTGGGCTGTCAATAATACTAAGCGTATGCGGTCCAGCCGCAACATCGGCGCAGATACCGGAAATTTTGTTTACGGAAAAATCGAGGCGAAAAGCCGCAAAACGGATCCGTTTATGGCGCTGGCGGCATCCATGTGCTGCGAAGATGTGCTGATAAGTAGAGCGGTCAGCCTGCCGCCGATCGGAGCAATAGCATTTTAAGGAGGTGAGATAGTGGGAATATCAATTAAAGATTGGCTTTTGGGAAAACCAAAAAGCGACGATAAAACGCTGGAATTTTGCAATCTGGATTTAGAAAATGCGGTCGTGGATTTCGGACTTCGCGAGCTGGCGTTTAATACTTGCGTATCTTTGATCGCTAATGCGATCGGTAAGGTGGAGTTTAAAACTTATCGCGGAAATGAAGAAATCCAAGAAAAAGAGTATTACACATTTAACATCGAGCCAAACATCAACCAAAACAGCACGGTTTTTCTGCATAAACTGATTTATAAGCTGTACAGCGACAACGAAGCGCTGGTCATCAGCGTAAAAAAACGCGGCAGCGATGATGAAATGCTTTTGGTCGCAGATAGTTTCGCGGTGGATGAATATGCGGAGAAAGAGAATGTCTACAGCGGGGTCGAGGTAGATACACTTTCATATCACAAAAATTTTAAAGAACGCGATGTGCTGCATTTCAAACTGAACAGTCAGGATATAAAAATATATCTGGACATGATGAACCAAAGCTATGCCAGATTATATCAGGCGGCGGAAAACTACTACAGGCGCAGTCATAACCCGCGGCTGAAAGTCCATGTCGATCGTATGGCGCAGGGTGATGAAGATTTCGACGGCAATTTCGCCAAAATGGTCGAAAAGCAGATCAAGCCTTTCTTGACAAACGACCGCGCAATCCTGCCGGAGTTTGACGGCTATACCTACACGGATATGACCGAAAGTAGCGCAGGCGGTGACAGTGCGGACATCAGGTCTTTGGTCAATGATATTTTTACGCTGGCGGCGAGATGTTTTAATATCCCGCCTGTTTTGCTTTTCGGCGATGTGGCAGGCACTGCTGACGCTATGGAGCGGTGGCTCACGGTATGTATCGATCCTCTGTGCGATCAGCTGCAGGAGGAGATTAACCGCAAGCGCTACGGCTATGACGCATGGAAACGCGGGGACTATATCCGCATAGATACCTCGAATATTCGCCATTTTGATATATTTGGCAATGCATCAAATATTGAAAAACTAATCGGCTCGGGTGCATTTAGTATCAACGACGTGCGCCGCGCCGCCGGACAAGCTGTAATAAACGAGGAATGGGCGAACAGATATTACATTACTAAAAATTTCAGCACTGTGGAGCAAGCAACGACACCAATGGGAGGGGGTGAGTAAATGCATAAAAAGATGTGGGAGATAAAACAGCAAGCCGAGGGAAATACGGTAGATATATACATCTACGGCGATGTCGAAAGCGACGGCTACGACTGGTGGACTGAGGAGGTCATCGAAAGCGAAACCAGCGCTAATCATTTTCGCAACGAGTTGGCCAAGTATCCGAATGCCGATCTAAATATTTATATCAATTCCTACGGCGGTAGTGTCTTTGAGGGGACGGCGATCTACAACCAATTGAAACGCCATAACGGCAAAAAGACGGTGTATGTAGACGGTTTCGCCTGCTCGATCGCCTCAGTTATCGCTATGGCTGGCGACGAGGTCATCATGCCAAGTAACGCCTTGATGATGATCCATAATCCGTGGATGTATACAGCGGGCAATGCGGCGGAATTAAGAAAAGCCGCCGAGGATTTAGAAGTTATCGGCAAAGCAAACCGCACGGCATATCTAAATAAAGCCGGGGAGAAACTCACCGAGGAAAAATTAGCGCAGATGATGGACACGGAGACTTGGCTTACAGCCGAGGACTGCGTGCGCATGGGACTGGCCGATAAGCTAAGTGACAAAGTGGCTGACATGAGCGGAGCCGAGGCAATGCTCAAAAAGGCAAATTTGAATTTAGAGCAAAGCTTGAAAATCCGTCAGAGCCTAAAAGCGCAAATGCAAAGTTTGCAAGAAGAGATCAAAAAAGAAAGCAAAGAAGTGAAAGAAAAAAACGAAGAAGTAAAGCCGACCTTGTTTCAAACTTTGGCCGGCTTAAATTATGCGAAAAAACAGGAGGATTGAAAAAATGAGAAACAATGACGACAAAAACACTACCAAAGAGCAGGCCAATGCCCTGATGATGCAAGCATTCAAAGATAACGATCCTGAGGCATATGCTAAGGCACTGGAACAGCTAATGGAGTCTGTCGGCCAAGATGTGCGCAGGGAGTATGAAGAGCACATGGCAAGCGTGATTGATCAGCAAGATGAAAAGATTTTGCAGGCTCGCGGCGTGCGCCAGCTCACCAGCGCAGAAAAGAAATTTTATCAGGCGCTGAGAGATGCAAGCAAGTTGGCTAATCCCAAAATGGGGTTGACCGATGTCATCATGCCGGAAACGATCATCGACGCGGTGTTCGATGAATTGCAGACCAGACATCCGCTTTTGGCCAAGGTCGGATTTCTCCAGACAGGCGGCGCAATCCGCATGTATTTGAACACTAACGGCTACCAAGAGGCACGCTGGGGTACTCTGTGCTCAGAGATTGTGCAGGAGGCGATGAGCGGGTTTAAAGAAGTAGATACAGGCTTGCTTAAACTTTCGGCATTTCTCCCTGTTTGCAAAGCAAATCTGGATTTAGGCTATGAATGGCTAGATAATTTCGTTCGTCAGGTTTTATATGAAATGCTGGCAAATGGTTTGGAGAACGGTATCGTGAACGGCACCGGCAAAGATGAACCGATCGGCATGATCCGCGATGTATCCGAAAATGCGGCGGTAGTAGGCGGCAAATATCCTGCTAAAGCCAAAGTAACGGTCAATGATTTTTCTGCGGAAACTATCGGCAATTTACTAAGCCTTTTAGCAGTGGATCCGAACGGCAAACCGCGTGAAGTGCGCGATGTCATTTTGTTGGTTAATCCGGCTGATTATTTCAGCAAGATCATGCCTGCAACTACGCTCATGGCACCAGATGGCAGCTACCGCAATGATGTATTGCCCTACCCGATGGAAATCATCCAGACGGCGGCAGTCAAACCGGGTGAGGCGGTTTTAGGCATGGCCTATAAATACTTCGCCGCTGTCGGCATGAGCAGCAAAGACGGCCGTATCGAGTACAGCGACCAGTACCAGTTTTTAGAGGACAACCGCGTATACGTTATCAAGCTGTATGCTAACGGGTTCCCGATTGATAATAACGCTTTTGCTTATCTTGATATCAGCAACTTGCGCGCGGCAGTGCTGAAAGTGGAGCAAGTGACTGCACCTGATCCGTCGGCAGACGCTACTTTGTCCAGTTTGAAAATCGGGGCGTTGGCTTTGTCGCCGAACTTTGCGGCAGGAACTACAACCTATACGGCAGCTACGACCAATGGCAGCAACGTAATCAATGCTGTGCCGAATAATGCCGGGGCAACGATCGAAGTCAAGGTTAACGACGAAGTTATCGCTAACGGCACGGCGGCTACATGGAAGAGCGGCTCGAACACTGTAGAAATCACCGTCACCGCCAAAGACGGCACTACCACGAAAAAATACACTGTGACGGTTACTAAATCGTAATGATTAAGCGCAACGAAGTACCGCCGGAGCTTTTAGCGGCGGCCGAAAACTATCTGAATATCACTTGGAATGATCAAGCCACGGACGATAAAGTCTGTGGCTTGATTGCTTCCGGGACGGCTTACTTGGATCTAAAAGGCGGCGGAGTTTTAGACTATGAGGCTGACGGAATGCCGCGGACGTTACTGCTGGAATATGTACGCTACGGCTATTCAAGTGCGTTAGATGTGTTTGAAACTAACTATATGAATCAAATTTTAACTATGCGCCACGAGAGGCTGGTGGAAAAGTATGCCGCAGAAAATGCCGTATCGGGTGAATAACGAAATCACGCAGAACTTTGGCGACGGGGTAGTGAAAATTTACGCTGTGACAGATGAGGCGGCGCCCGGCTATGCGCCTGCGGAAAAGAGGATGCTGAAAGTAACATTGCGCTATCAGGAGCAGCGGTTAGGCATCAACCGCCTGTATCAGGCGAAACAGCTGCAAACGGAAATCGAGAGGGTCATCCGCGTACCGAGGAGCAGGGTAGAGGTCACGAACCGCGACCAAGCCCAAACGGAAAACGGCGTGTGGTATCGGGTGGAGAGTGTGCAAAGCGCCGACGATGCTTATCCTCCGAGCTTGGATATCGCTTTAGTGCGGATCGAGCAGGGAGGTGTTAGCGGGTGACGTGGTATGAAAAAATAATTGCTGTCCACCGCGAGGTCACGGACAGCGTAAGCCATGTCAGGCGGCTAAACAGCGAACGCTATTTCGTCTGGCAGGAGGACGGAGAGAATGTGCTTTGCGCGAGCAATAATCATGCGGAGCGAGCTATGCAAGGCTCGACGGATTTATACACCAAAATCGAGTTTGACCCGTGGGTAGAGGAATTGGGTATAGCATTCGACAAAGCAGAAATCAGCTACAGCTATACCTTTATCGAGTATGAGGAGGATACGGGATTTTATCACCATTCCTGGGACTGGGAGGTGCTCGGGTAATGGCAAAAATGAGCTATAACGGATTGACTGAGTATATCGCGAAAATCGATGCGCTCAACGCCGATATGGTAGGCATATCGACTAAGGTCGTTTATAGCGGTGCTGACGCTACGGCAAATGCAATCCGCGCCGAAATCGACCAGATCCCAAACAGCCTTTTAAACCGTGTCCAGCGCGAGGGATTAAAAGACGGTTTAGGTATCGCCCACATCATAACTGAGAGCGGAAAAACAAACACGCGCATAGGTTTTAACGGCTACAACGAACTGCGCGTGGGTAAATACCGCGCCAAGGGTCAGCCTAATGCAATGATCGCCCGCGTGGTGGCTAAGGGCGTGAGCTGGCGCGGCGGGAAGTATGATTTCGTAAAAATTGCGGTCCGCAAAGCACGCAAGCAGGCGCAAGCGGCAATGCAAGAGACGTTTAACGAAGAAGTAGAGAAAATCATGAAAGGGTGAATAAATAATGGCAAATATAGGTTTGAGTAAGCCTAAGTATGCAATTTATAAAAATAACGGCACGACTGTCACATATTCCGGCGGGGCGGTGATCGGAAAAGCGGTATCGCTGGATATGTCCTTGGACGGCGGCGATACCAATATTTTATATGCGGATAATGGGGCGGCGGAGAGTGCGAACAGCTTTGGCGGCGGAACATTGACATTAAATACCGATGATTTGCTGCCTACACCGATGGCGGCGATTTTAGGCGTGGCCGAAAGCGCAATTACCGGAGTAGATGCGGTGACTACTGCTGATGCAAAATGGCTGATGTTTAACGACGATCAGGAAACGCCGTATGTGGGTTTCGGAGCAATCGGGAAAAAGCAGATTAACAATCAAACAAAATGGGTGGCGATCATCTATCCGAAAATCCAATTTCAAAATTTAGGCGATGCGCTGACGACCCAGGGTGAAACAATCGAATGGCAAACGCCCGAAATCACCGCAACATTAATGCGTGATGATACAGCGAAGCATGAATGGCGCAGAATCTCGAGCCCGTTAGACAGCGAGGCGGAGGCAGAGGCACTGCTCAATAGTTTTCTAAATATCACAGCCTAAGGGGGATAAAATGCGCACGACGACAATTGAACTAAAAGGGAAAGAGTACATTTTGTGCTTATCGCTAAAAGGTATCGCAAATTTATCCGAACGCTACGGAGGCTCAGAAAAGGCGAGCGAGGCAATGGCGAAACCGGACATCTGCGACGCAATTATCATTTTGGCGGAGATGATGAACTGCGGCGCAAGATATGCCAAGCTAAACGGCATGGAAAATCCCGAGCCGCTAAGCCAAGAAGAGCTGGAATATGGATTAGATATGGCGGATTTTGCGCCGATGATGGCTAAGGTCAGCGAAACGGCGCGATTGAGCATGGAGCGCGAGGTAGAAGTAAGCCCAAACCCCGAAGCCACGGCAGAAGCATCGAAATAGATACGATGTCGTGGCTGGCATGGCAGGGAATGCAGGCAGGGTTAGACTATGACCATGCATGGCTTTTGCCCTGGGGGGAAGTATTAGACTATATAGCAATCAAGCAGATTATGAGCGGAGAGGCTAAGCAGAAAAAACGCGAAAAGGATTTCTGGGAGCTGATGGAGTATAAATAGGGCTATGTCTAAGGGACATAGCCCTTAATTTTTAAGGCGAGGAGGTGAGATTTTTGGCAGATAAAGCGGATATCGGTGCGAAGATAGAAATAGACGGAGAAAAGCAATATCGGGACAGCCTAAAGGCGATAGACAGCGAATTAAAAGCCATGAAAAGCGAAATGGATTTGACAGCCGCCAGTATGGACGATATGAGCGACAGCCAAGAAAAAAACGCCAAGCAGGGCGAGGCCTTAGAAAAAATCATGGCGAAGCAAGAAGATAAGCTAAAGCTGATGAATACGCAGTATGAACGGTCAGTAGGCAGGTTGGGAGATCTCGGCGCGGCATTAGACGCGGCTAAAAAAGAGTTTGGCGACAATTCGGTCGAGGCGGGGAAAGCGCAGGATGCTTACAACAAGCAGCTGACGGCAGCGATGAATTTGAAAACGCAGATCAATAAAACTGCGACGGAATTGCAGAAAAGCAAAACGGATTTTGCAAATTTAAGCGGAGCGGCAGATAAACTGGGCGATAGTTTAGATGATGTCGAGGACGCGAGCGGCAAAATCGGAACATCGTTAAAAGATATTTTCGCCGGTAATGTCTTGGCTGATGCCGCCTCGGCGGTCGCAGGGGCAGTCTCTAATATCGCCTGGTCTTTTATCAATTTAGATGAGGCTACCGAGGAAGTACGGGAGAATTTAAGCAAGGTCGACAGTGCATTTACGACCAGCGGCAAGAGCAACGAAAGCGCGCGTAAGGCGTACAAGGATTTTTATAAAATCCTGGGTGACAGCGATACGGCGGCGGAAAGTACGCAGCTTTTAGCACAGTTAGCGGAAAATGAGCAGGATGTCGACAAATGGACACGCACAGCTACAGGTGTCATGGCAACATTTGGCGACAGTTTGCCGATAAATTCGTTAATCGAGGCATCTAACGAAACGGCTAAGGTCGGCACGGTAACAGGTGTCTTGGCCGACGCTTTAAACTGGGTCGGAATTTCGGAAGATGAGTTTAACGAAAAGTTGGCCGCGCTGGGCACGGAGCAGGAAAGAAATGCATTAATCACTGAAACGCTGGCGGCCACCTATGAGGACGCGGCGGCAGCCTACGAGGAAAACAATGCCGGAATCATGACCGCGCGCGATTTGCAGGCGCAGTTAGACGAAAGCTTGGCCAACTTGGGCGGCACGGTGCAGGATGTGAAAAACGGACTGTTGGCAGATTTCCTGCCGTCTATCGTGCAAATAATTGACGGATTTAACGATTTTGTAAACGGCGTGGACGGCGCGGATAAAGCGCTGGAAGAGGGCATCGGCAATATGGTGGATACCGCCATAGACAAATTGCCCGAATTTTTGGAGTTTGGCGCGAAAGTCATCGGCGAGATTGCGAAAGGTCTGATTTTGCATTTGCCTGACATCATGGCGGCGGCGGTAAAAATGGTGTGGACACTAACCACGACTATAGCAAGTCTTTTCCCGGATATTTTCAGCGTTGGGGTAGATATGATGAAACAAGCAGCCGACGGCGCCGTTACAATGATCAAACAATTTGTTTCAATCGGCACAAACGTTGTGAGAGGTCTGTGGGAGGGGATCAAGAGTAAATCCTCGTGGCTGAAAAACCAGATCAAGGACTGGTGCAGCAGTATCGTGGACAATGTCAAGGATTTCTTTCATATCAATTCACCCTCGCGAGTTTTTAGAGATGAAATCGGGCAATTCCTACCGGAAGGCTTGGCACTCGGTATCGACAAAGGTGCAAAAACAGCGTTTGACAGCATGAAGAATTTTAACCAGCAGCTTTTAAGCGCCGGCGAAATGATCGTGCCGCAAGCCTCGCAAAGCGCGCAAAACCAAGGATTGGTCGAAAGCCTAATCAACGGTTTAGGCGTGATGCAGGATAAGGCCGTCACGGTGGTGGCGCAGGTCGTGCTGCCGAACGGCGAAGTCTTGGCCGAAACGGTTTTCAATGATTTGCTGAATGTCTCGAAGCAAAGGGGGGTTAGCCTTGCAACAACTTAAAATCTACAACGCTCAAAATCAAGCAATCGAGCTGCCGCGCACAAAAAAAATTTCGATGGGTGGCGCACTGGTAGCGACTGAGGTCGAAATGGTCAGCGGGCGCAGAGTGCAGTATGTGCAAGGCTTTCGCCCGAGTTTCACGGCGGAATGGGAATGGTTCCCGAATGATTTGCTTGCCGAATTGACGGCGCTCTTGCGGCTGGGCGGTTTTTTCAAGGTGGACTATCCCGACCAAGACGGAAACGATAAAAGCGGAAAATTCAGCATTTCCTATCCCTCGACAGGGATTTTTAAGTTTAAAGACGGCAAGCCGATGTGGTACGGCGTGAGTCTTACTTTTACCGCGCAGGGGGTCGAGTGAAATGCAGGCAACAAGCTCGGTTTGGAATCCTTATGCGGATGAGATCACGCCTAATGCGGCGGTGCAGTTTGAGCTGATCGATGTCGACGCGGCAGAGGTGGCAAGCGCTGCCGCCAATGTCGCGGGTTTAAGTTTTACCGACATAACGCAAACACACGACGAAATCACGCAGAACAGTTTGAAATTGGCGACGCTCGCACCTGACCAGTGGAAGCTGGACGGCACTTGGATTTTGCCGCGCAAAGAAAAGACTAACGGCGAAACTGGCTGGTGGAGCAGCGCCCAAAGCAACGCGGCGGGAAATTTTACTGTAAATCCGATATTAACCTATACTTTCAACACGCCGCAATCAAGCGACGGTTTTACAATCGTTTTCGATACTAAGGCGGAGGAAGTGGCGGCAGATTTCACTGTAAACACCTATGACGCAAGCGGCACGCTGATAGCCGGTGCTGCCGTCAGCGGAAATACGGACGTTATCCGCATAGTCGAGTGCCCGAGCCTAAACTACAGCAAAATAACAGTAACCTTTACCCGCACGGCTAAACCATACCGCAGGGTGAGAGTAACAGAAGTAGTTTTCGGCTATTTGCAGCAGTTTACCAAAGATAAAATCGTTAATATGAAAATCACCTGGGAAAGCGCGCTCTATATGCAAAATTTGGCGACAAACAAACTATCGGTGACGATCGACAACAGCGACAAAGCCTACAATGTCCTAAACCCCGAGGGCATATATAAATTTTTGCAGCAAGGGCAGGGCATTAACACTATGCTGGCGCTGAACGGCGAGAGTATCAATATGGGCAGGTACTACTTTGAGAGTGCCACAGCAAACGACGACGCGCTCACGGCGACGATAACAGCCTATGATCTGCTGTATCGGCTGGATCAGGGCAAGTGTAACATCGGTGCTACCGGTACATGGACAGCAGCGCAGGCGGTGGCGGCAGTAATTGCCGACAGCGGCGAGGAGATAAAAACCGACATACCTGCGGCAATCGGGGCGCGGGTGATCCGCAAGTGCATCCCGCCAGATACCACACACCGCGAGGCGCTCAGGCTGATAGCGCAAGCGGCGATGACGCACATCTACATCGACAGGCTGGATCGGCTCACGGCGAAAGATATAGATTTCAGCCAAAGCGTGGACGAGCTGACCGCCGATACGATGACGACGTGGGGCAATGCCAAGGACACAGGATTAATTAACAAAGTAACGGTTGAGGTCGCCGACGAATACGCGGGCGGTGATCCGATAATCTATACGGCGACTAATCAGCAGGCTGGCGAGCCGCTGCAGCTTTTAGAGATAAGCAATCCTTTGGCCAACTCGCAGGAGGTGGCGAAGTGGATCTTAAAATTAGCGGGAAACCGCAATCAGTATACGATCACCTCGCAGGGCAATCCCGCGCGGGATTTAGCCGACTGTGTAAGTATCGAAAGCGTGTACGGCACGCATGACAAAGCGGCGGTGATCAAGCAGGAAATCAATCTATCTGGCAGTTTGTTAGACAGTATCACGGCGTACGGAGGTGGGAGCGTGTGATGGAAAACTGCAGAGAAATTTTAGCTACACTGGTGACGAATCGCGCACCCGGAGCCTACTATAATGCGGCGGATATAAACCGTATAGGTAAGGCGGTCAAGTGCTTGGCTGCAGAAATGGGCGAAATGGGATATCCTGTATCAATCGCGCCACCGACGGACTGGACGATGAGCGATATATACTATGACACTGATGCCGCACTGTTAATGAGCGCAGTCACGCTGATAAAAAATCAAGTCAGCAGCACCAAGCCGCAAAGTTTCCCCGAGAGTTTCGAGGGGTTAGACTATGTCGGCGCAAACAATATAGAAAAATTCCTGCTGGATATAGACGATCTTTTGGCGGTGATACAGGATGCCTATATCCAATGCGGAGTAGAGCAAACAGGAGGGATCCTATGATAAATTTTAAAGACGCCGTGCCACCTGCGGGTAAGGGTAACGTGCGCAAAATAGACGGCGCAGAAAAAACCATAGAGTACCCCGACGGCTGGGAAAACGGCACAGCACTGAACCGTGCCAATCTCATGGCGATGCAGGGATTTGGCGAGTGCGAGACGGTTTTTAACGCCGACGGCAGTATATCGGAAACATACCAAGACGGCAGCGTAAAAAAGACAGTCTTTAATGCCGACGGCAGCATAGATGAAATTTTTACAGCTGGCACGCAGGTAATGACGAAAAAAATAAATTTTAACGAAGATGGCAGTATTTCGGAGGTGATCAAATGAGCTGGGGAGAGATAAAATACGCTATAAACAGCACACTGGGGACAAGCGAATTTAAACCGTTAAATAATATGTTAGCCGCCATTCTTGGCGCACAAACGGTGGAGCTAACCGAGCCGGGAACGTATATAGTTGATGTGCCATTATATGTAACGAAAGCCGTAATTACCGCTTGCGGGGGCGGGGGTGGTGGCGGCAATGGTGCCCTGCCAAGCGGTGCCGGAGGTGGCGGCGGTGGGGCTGCGATAAAAAACCGCGTATACACGGTCATGCCGGGGCAAACGATGAGGATAAAAGTCGGCGCAGGCGGCAAAGGTTCTGTTTCGCAAGCAAATGCCACTGCGGTAAATGGTAAAGACGGCGAGGCGACAATCATCGGCAATTTAGTGACATTAGCGGGTGGTAGCGGCGGCAAAGGAACATATTCAACATCCACAAGCACATACTACAATGGCGGCAGTGGCGGTGCTGCTGGCGGTACAGGCGGAGGTGCGGGAGGCGCTGGCGGTACAGGCGGTCGCTCGTCAAGCTACTATGAGGACGGCACTGGCGGTAGCAGCGGAATTTTAGGTTCCGGTGGCAGCGGAGGAACCCGCTACCGCTATAGTGGTGACTACCATGGCGGTACCGGCGGTGGTGGCGGTTCTATCGGCGCAGGGGGCAGTGGAATCACCACCAGTGGAACATACAGTACTTCTTCGTCAAGCGGTGGCGGTGGCAACGGCGTACTAGGTGGCGGCGGTGGCGGCAACTACATTCAAAGCGGCGGTATCCCGGAAATATCGTTAGGAAATGGTGGCGACGGCTATGTAAAAATTGTTTGGAGGTTTTAAGATGAGATATGCAATGATTTTAAACAAAAAAATAATTGATATTGTTTGCGCAAATGCTGCGCCTGAATATCCGCCTACGCCCGAGGGCGAGATTATCGTGGCGGTAGAAATCGGCGAAAATGAAATGGTTTCGTTGGGCATGATGTACGAAAATGGCGTTTTTAGTGGCGATTATCAGCAAAAAGAAGAAATTGTCGAACCCACGCAAGCCGATCGGATCGAAGCAAATTTAGACTACTTAGTGCTTTTAAACTCCTAAGGAGGACATTATGACTAAAGAAAAAATGCGCGACTATTACCAAAGTGGGCTATGGACAAAGGCGATGGTTGATCGCCTGCATGCGCTGGGAAAGATAAGTGACGAGAATTATGAGTATATTTTAAAGGAGTGATAGCAATGCAAAATTTGCTGGGCTGTCTGCCAAGTCCGCCTGATGAAAGAGACTATCAGGCGAAAGATTATCTGGCGATGGGCGTGCGGCCGAAAAGTTATATTCCGGCGGTGACTGCGCCGATACACACGCAGGAGTATGACGACTGCACGGCGTTTGCGCTGGCAGCGGCGAAATTTTATCACGAGGAGCGGGAGCGAAAATCACAAGCAGAGTTTTCGCCTTTGTACAGTTTTTTCGACCGCGAGGAAAGCGACTGGCAGGGCGAGGGCAGGTATTTGCGCGAAGTTTTAAATGCGGCGAAAAAGCGCGGTATTGCCCGCGTGTGCGATATACCGCAAGGCATGCCGTATGAGGCGAAATATCCTAATCGCGGGATAAGCAATGTTTTGAGTACGGTCCGCGATAAGGCTGCCGAGTTTAAAATCGCGGCATATGCCAGGGCGGCTGATCTGGATGAGGCGGCGGAGTGTATTTATCAGCATGGGGCGGCGCTGATCAGTCTGCCTGTGCGGGTGAGTTTCGATGCGTTTGTCCTGAAAAAAGAAAGCGAGATGGTGCTGCCTGTGCCGAAAGAAACGGAGCGGATCCGAGGCTATCATGCGGTATGCGCCATGGGGTATACCGAAGAGGGTGTTATGATCCAAAATTCGTGGGGTGAGGCGTGGGGCGCGAAAGGTTTCGCTATCCTGCCGTGGGACTATCCGATAACAGAGGTGTGGACGATGATCGATGAAAAGAAAAAGTGGAATTTAATCGAGCTGCCTGTCGGCGCGGAGTACGCAAAGATTAACGGCGAAGATGTGCCGATCGATGTACCTGCGCAAAACCTAAACGAGCGCGTAATGGTGCCGATCCGCTTTATCGCGGAGGCCTTGGGCTGTGAGGTGGAGTGGTTAGCAAAGGAAAAAACGGTGGTTATCCGCAGAGAGGTAAAATAATGGGAAACATAATCGCGGCAATTATTACAGCAGTGGTCACCGGAGGCATCACGCTTTTGGGCGTGATTTTGGCCAATAATAAGGCGCAGGCGGTGACCGAAGTCAAAATCGAGGAGTTGACGAGAGAGGTGCGCAAGCATAACGGTTTTGCGGAGAGGATTCCGGTGATTGATGAGAAAATCAAGGTTATCAATCACAGGATTGAGGATTTGGAAAAGGAGTGGAGTAATCGTGAAAATTAACTGGAAAGTAAGAATTAAAAATCCGTATTTTTGGGTAGGTTTGTTAGGTGTCATTTTATCGGCAATGGGCGTGAGCGCAGATATGTTTACCAGCTGGGATCTCGTCATCGCGCAGGCAAAGGCACTGATTAGTAATCCGTTTATGATCGGTTCGGTCATCATGGCGGTGCTGGGGACGTTGATTGACCCGACGACTGCAGGTGTGACGGACAGCCAAAGAGCATTAGAGTATAATGTGCCTAACAACGACAAAAATAGCGAAAAAGCGGCATAGTTTTATACTATGCCGCTAAAAAGAGTGCATTAAAAGGCAAAATACGAACGCCTAAAATGCGTTTTAAGCGGGGCATTTTGCAGTAGGGATAAATGATAAGAACCGCCGCGAACGGCGAAAAATAGCCAAGCACCGCCGCGCACAGGCATAAGAAAAGCCTGCTATTGGGCAGGCTTTAAAATATTTTCGTGGACAAGCTTATACTCCATAAGCGGAGCAAGGTAGGCGGGAGGTGTGCGACGGCCATTCTCCCAATCCTGCAAAGTGCGCATGGGGATGTCAAAGTATTCGCAGAATGCTTTTTGAGTCATCCCACAGGCGGCGCGCATTTCTTTGATAGTCATAGGCTCACTTCCTTTTTAAAATTTTAAGTGTAGCTATACAGATAGCTACTGAACAAAAACAAATTGCGATAGTTAAAAAATTAATGATTTGCATTTTGTTCGCGATTGAGTTATAATATTCATATCCCCCAAGGGGGAGGGGATATCTTATTTATCCCCTTTGTGCTTGGCGGCTTTGTAAGCAAAAATTGCGGTTGCGAGTCCGATTAATGAGCTTATCAAAGCCGCTATGTTTGAGATCAACTCAATCACAATCTCACCTCCCTTACTATGTGTTTATTATATCACGCATTGCGTTATTTGTCAAGAGAAAATATAAAAATAATTAAAGAAAATTCCGAAAATTTTTCTGCTTTGAACAGCCGCTGACCGCAGGCTGTTTTTGTTTTGGGAGGCGATTTTTATGGAGTACGTGTACCCGTTCAAAGGAAAATTTAAAGTAACCTGCCCTTTTGGGCGTAAGGGTGCGTGGAAGTGCGGCTGGCATATCGGCACGGATATAGTAGGCATGGACGATAAAAACGTTTATGCGATCGCTGACGGCGTGGTAGAGAGCGTTAATGCGTACGGTAAAGCGTATGGCAAGCATGTATGTATCCGGCACGCTGACGGCATGGTGAGCCTGTATGCGCATTTAGCAAGCGTGGCGGTAAAGGTCGGCCAAAGTATCAAGATCGGGCAAAAGGTAGGCGTGATGGGCGCGACGGGGAACGCAAGCGGGGTGCATTTACACTTAGAATTACACCAAGGGCGCTACAGATACCCTGCCAAGGGTAGCAGCCCTTTGACGGAGAAAGATTTGATTGACGCATGGGCGTGGATCGAGGATCATGTAGGGGGTGAGGATGAGATGCAGGAAGTGAAAGATTTGCAAGTGTGGAGCAAGTCGACGGGTAAAGCCGTGATCGTCAAGGCAGTAAACGTCGGCGGTTCAAACTATATCAAACTGCGCGATTTAGAAAAAATGGCGCGGGTGAGTGTGGATTTCGTGGACGGAAAAGTATATGTAGACTAAGGGGGCGGAGCGTTGGACATCGTAAAGGCGGTGCTGACGCAGCCCTGCCGAGCTAAGGCTCTGGCGGCACTCGGAGCAGTGAATTTAACACTGAAAGAAGCCGAAATTTTGCAAAGTATCTACTTGGACGGATTGACAGCCGAAGAGACGGCAGAAAGGCTGTATATGTCGGCATCGAACGTGAACAAGATCAAGCAAAGGGCGAAACAAAAATGCGAAAAAATATTCAGTGAGGGCGGCTACTAAGCCGCTCTTTTTTTATGAAATTTTTAAAAAAGTTTGCGAAAAACGCTTGACTTATACTCCAACATGGAGTACAATAGGTACATAAGGTTGAGGAAAACAAAGAAAACAAAAAAGGAGAGATTAATATGAAAAATTTAGAAGTTTTTTTGGAGGTTGAAAAAACCTTGATAAACATCATGGGTGGAAGAACCGAGGACGAAGTGTCTTTCTTCCTCGAAGATCGTTTCTTGGAGGAAGAAGAGCTCGCAGAGCTTCAAGTTGGTAAAAAATTTGTCAACCACGAGCCGGTGAGCTTGTCCAAACGTTTTACCGTCCTTGAAGCTGTGGAAACTTTATACAGAAATTTTCTGTATGCTCCAAAGTTTGGGGTCACCGAAGATGAGGATGGCGATGACTTCACAGCCGTCTTTGTGGTAGATAATGCAAGCTGTGAAATTCTTGGTAAGGTAGAAAAGAAAGATTTTAAATTTATTCAGGAGCAGCCTCGCTTGCGTTTCACAGAGGTGGTAGAGACTGTAGACGAGGCCGCGATTAAATCGGGGATCCTGCCTTGGGTAAGGATATAGATAAAGGAGGAATGAAAAATGAAAAAAATCATCAACGGGCGTCGCTACGACACCGACACCGCCCAAAAAGTTGCCGAGTGGGATTGCGGACGCGCCCGCAACGATTTTAGCTATGTAGAGGAAACCCTCTACCAAAAACGCACGGGAGAGTTTTTCCTGTACGGCATAGGAGGGCCCGCCAGCTGGTGCGCTTACGCCTGCCCCACGGGTGGCTATGACGGCGGCGAAAAAATCAAGCCGCTCACCGAGAAAGAGGCGCGCCGGTGGTGCGAGGATCGCCTCGATGCCGACGACTACGAGGCAATCTGGGGCGATCCTGAGGAAGTTAGCGTTGCGGATGTTATCCGCGAATTGCGCGCAAAAACCGGATTGACGCAAGCAGAGTTTGCCGAGTGGTGCGGAATACCGTTTAGCACTGTCAACAAATGGGAGTGTTCCGCTGCAGTTCCTCCGGCATGGGCGGTTAAACTGCTGGCATTTTACGTCGATCATGCCGAAAAAAACAAAAAATAGCGACATAGCCTGCGCAAAGCAGGCTCTTTTTTATGAAATTTTTTAAAAAAGTTTGCGAAAAAAGCTTGACATATACTCCATATTGGAGTATAATAAGCACATAAGGTTGAGGCAAGAACCTCAAAAAAAACAAAAAGGAGACGATTGATATGAAAAACATTTTTACTAACGAAGAGAAAAAAACTTTCGAGGCTATAGACCTCATAAAATACGGTCTCGACTTTCCTCGTGCGCTACGCGTAAAAGAGGATAAAGAAGTTTTAGGCGGCGTGATTATCAGCCCGCTGCCGGAGGACTCCCGCAAAGTTGTTACTGACGAGCAGGGCACTAAAACTATCTACGACGTATATGCTGTAGAGCACGGTTTATACGCCACTGTTGCGCTCGACTCTACTGACAGCCACGAAGTTTGCACTGCCCCGTACGAAAGCGTCGGCGTAAACTGGAACGAGGTGCAGGAAGTATACCTCAAACATTGCACAGGCAACATGCCGTTAGAAAAATTTCTTGAAAAACAAGGTTTCAAGAAAACCTCACATGGCGCGATTTACAAAAGATTTTAAAATATGCCCTCGGCTGATACCGAGGGTTATTTTTATGCCCAAAATCACGTTTTTAGCAAGTTACCGGCAAGTTAAATTTGCGCCTAAATATCGCATTTTAGCGCGATTTTTTCTGTTGACTGCTTATCTTGGCAAGTTACAAGTATTCGGCAAGAATATGGCAAAAATACGGCAAATATCGGATAAGGCAAATTTTTCTAAGCCGTGCTACACTATAGATAGATAAGGTGCGCACCTTAAAATTTATTTAAGGAGTGGTTAGTATGGCTGAGTATGTAGCAGGAAGAGGAACGACAGCACTAGGGATCATCGGCACGGTTTTAGGCAGTATCGGTACGGCAGGAAGCGGATTAAATCTTTTTGGGGCACGCCCTGCGGAGGTTTACGAAAACAGTAACGTCTGCGTACACGATATGCAGATGGCGCAGGAATTGGCGCAGAAAGACGCGCAAATTTCGCGTTTAGAGAGTGAAAAATACGCTGACAGCGTAGGTCTTGGTTTGTATAAGTACATCGACGGCGAGTTAAAATCCATTCGCGAGCAGTCAAACAGCAAGTGGACGGAGCAAGCGGTTGTAAATGCAAACTTGAGCAACGGTTTGACCGCGTTAAGCGGACAGGCTGCCAGCACGGCGCAGTTAGTGGCGCAGATCACCAAGACTGCGGTGCCGTCCAGTGCGATCTGCAATTTTAACAGCGGCTGCGGTTCTTGCTGCGGCAGTGTGAATATCTAAGGGGTGATTGTATGAGCAAGTATCAAATGATACAGGCTACCAATAAGAATGTCGGTGCGGTGGCCGCGGGCGCATTGCTGCCCTTGGGTGTGATTACCCGCAAGATTTCCGACGGCTGTACTTGCGGACAGACTTTTCAGCTACAGACTACCGGTGCCGATACGGTAGTCATCGGCGAAAAAGGCTATTACCGCATAGTCTACAGTGCCAGCTTGGAAGCAGGTGCGGCAGGTGCGATCGGCTTGACTTTGCTGGTCGGCGGTGTGGAAGCATACAGCGTGCAGGCTACAGCGGCGGCTGACGGCTATGTAAACTTGACTTTGCCGTATGAGGTGCGGGCATTTGCAAATTGCGGCAGTTTGCCGACTAATCTGCCGCTAAACGTTCAGATCCGTCTGGATACCACGGCAGCAACGGCGGGGACAGGAAACTTGATCGTTGAAAAAATGTGCTAAGGGGTGAGTAGTTATGGCGGTGACATTACAGCAGGTCAAGGCAGGCGTCAACAGCTATGTGGACGCGGAGCTCGGGCGCAAGGCGCAGGGCGTGACAAAATTCGGCGTGTATTTCATGCTGCCGAGAGTGGATAAAATGGTGGATAAATACTACAATCAGGCGGTAAACAATCCATTGTTTGCAGATATGTTTGATGAGAGCGGCAATGTGGATATCGATGCTGTATATGATGCCGCCAAGACTGCTATGGATCGGACGGGGCAGATAGAGATGTACGGTTTTCGTTTTGGGCGGAATGACATCGATATGTTGTACGATTATATCCGCAGCACGATGTGAGGTGAGATGAGATGACCGATATGGAAAACTTAGAAAATTTTTGCTATCAGACAAACGATTTATACAAAGATGCCGTCAAATGGAAAGAGATTGCTAAGGCAGCGCCGAGCAGCACAGAGCGCGACGCGGCCAACGAAGTGGCAAATGTTCTTTTCAGCTGGCATTCAAAAATGCACGATTCGTTGATTAAAAAATACAATGCTATGTAAATTTTTTAGAAAAATATTGACAAGGCAGTAAAAAACATGGTTTTGCAAGTATACAAAAACCGCTTGTCCAGCAAGGATTTTTCCCGCATTTGCGGGGGTGTCTCGAGTGAGACTAAACTTGCAGGATACGCGGTTTTTTGATATAAAAAACCAAATATTATAGTAGTACCCCCTAAAATCCCCCCCATTTAAAAACTTCTTTGTATTTCGATAAATAAGTGAAATTCGCTGTTTATCGAAATTATATATTACTCCAAGGACACTTTAAACCTATTTCGCAGAACTCAAAATCCGCCGCCGTCAAAAGCGTGTGGGTTCGAGTCCCACCTTCGGCACGATGAACACCGTATTTCTTAGAACGAGAAATGCGGTGTTTTTCTATTTTTAACCTAAAGCCCCCATATTGCCCCCCATTTGCGGTTGATTTAATGCTTGCTCGATTTTTTTACTTGCTTCTTGATCTACAGATGTGGTCACATGACTATATAGATCTGCAGTAATTTGGATTGAGCTATGTCCTAAACGTTCGCTGGCAACTTTAAGCGGCACACCTGCTTCAAGCATCATGGTGGCATTTGTATGACGTAAATCATGAAAACGGATATGGGCAAGTCCTGCAGTTTTCAAATATTTATCCATTTGCCGAGAAAGCCAGTCAGGGTTAATGCATTCGCCGACAACGTTGCAAATAACTAAATCATTATCAATATAATTTATACCGTAATACAATTTTTGTGTAGCAACGCATCTTCTGCGTTCAAGCAAAGATGCGCGAACCATTTCTGGTATTGAAATGGTTCGATTGCTGGTGACCGATTTAGGCGTTTTAAAGATAAGTTTTCCACCAACACGAACGAGATTTTGCCGAACACTCAATGTTGATCGCTCAAAATCTATATCCTGCCAACGCAATCCGCAAATTTCTCCTCGGCGTAAGCCACATAATGTTGCTAAAAAGCAAGGCAATTCAAAATCTGTATTCTGCACCGCCGCAAGCAAAGCAACTGCATCTTTGGTTGTCAATCCGACACCGGTGTTGGCATACGGAACTTTAGGCGGAGTAACATGTTCAGCAGGATTAACGCTTATCAAACTAAGATTTAAAGCATCTTGCAACATTTTTTTGATGATACGATGATGTTTATTTACAGTAGATGGAGAAAGAGTTTTTCGTTTTAGGTCATAGTAATCTTGCAAATGAATGGCTTTTAATTTATCAAGATATATATGTCCTAAAACCGGTGATACATGCCGCATTAAAATCATTTCATAATCGCGATAGCTGGTAGGGGAGAGGTCTGGTTGAATGTGTGCTAACCATTTTACAATATGATCAGATAGCAACATTTTCTCCATTACACCGCTGCCGTGTTCATACTCATACAAAAGCTCATTTAAAGCTTTTTGCGCAGCTTTTTTGTTGTTTGTATGCAATGATAATTCGCGGCGTTTACGGCGTCCGAATTGGTCTTCTACATAGATACGCGCATAGTAAGTATTGCCTACTTTTCTTAAAGATCCGTTTTGCATAAAAAACACTCCTTTTCTTTTTATACTTGCATAAAAGTCCAAGGCGTGCTATAATATCCATGTCTTGGTGGATATAGGCACACGCCTCTATCTTTCCTGCTCCCCTTTTCGTGCGCCAACACGGAGAGGGGATTTTTTTATGCTTATTTTTTCTCTAAATGCACTGTGGTGGTAGTGCCCATGGCCGAGGCCTCGTAGGTGATCTCGTTGCCGTCAAAATGAAAATCTTTCGTTTCATCGCCGGAGGCAAGTAATGCGCCGCTTGTCTGCTCCGTGTCGTTGGTCGAGGTCCAGTCGTAGGTGTCGCAAGCCTCGGTGGGAGCGGTGTAGCTGCCTGCCCAATAAAGCGATTTTGTATCGCCGTTATCCATGACCCAGTAAACGGTGATGGTATCGTCGGTGATAATCGCCTCATGGTGCGTATCTGCGGCGGTTTTGTCAACCTGCGTCCACTCACCGCGCAAATCCGGCGGCTCGGCAGGAGCTTTCTCTCCGCAGGCGCTTAAACCGAGCGCTAAGGCTGCGCCCAAAAGTAATGCTGTAATCTTTGCTGATTTCATAGTTAATCCTCCTTTTGATTTGTCCAGTAAATTTTTACTATAGGAATATCGATGTCGTTTTCGTCATAGTCAAAATGATCTAAAAATACAGCACTGGCATCTTCGGCAAGGTATCTTTTCGCCTGTTTTTGTGGCAATTTACCTATGCGGTGCGCGGAAGTGTCAGCGATATATACAGCAGTTTTTTCGCTTTCTTCGTCTTCTTCGAAACTAAGCAATTCTCCCTCGGTGATGCCATAGTGTGAAATGCCGATGTCGTCATTTTCTTTGAAATATTTTTTGTAGTTGGTGAGAGCAACCAGCTCGCTTTCTTTTTTACTCCAGCGCGCTTGCTCGTCGCGATAAAAGGCAACGCTGAGCAAGAAAACAGAACCGTCGGCAGTGCCGAACTCGCTGACGTGGACGCGCAAAGGATCCTTTTTACGCAGCCAATCTTTAATCATATCTTGGCGACCGTTTACTTCGCCGAATTTTTCGCCGTCATAGCAAACCAAAATCCTTTCATCGTCTTGTTGCAAATCCAACTCGAAATTTTTTGCCGGCTGCATTTTATCAAAAAAGATATTGATAGCGGCGGGGGTAGGGGTAAACGGGATATTGCTATAGTGGTAAATTAATACATTATTTTGCCATACTTGCGGCAGGTAAACTTTCGGCTTTTTCATTTCTTCTGCGCGGAGCTGTTCTTCCTCGGCCGCCTTGGCAGCCTTTGCCGCTTGCGCTTTGGCCAACTTTTCTTGTTTAGCTTTTTCGGCGGCGGCAAGCTTAGCATTTTCCTTATCCTTGCGGCGGTAGTGGCAGAGATAGGAGATACCGTACACAACCAATCCTAAAAGTATGCCTGATAAAAGATTGGCGATAATGTCGTTTTCCGTATCGGAAAAAGAAACGAGCAAGCCAAGCAATGCCCCGCCTAAAGCAAATTTCACGGATCGTTTTTTCAAAAAATCTTTCATAAAATCGCTTCTTTCAAAAATTTTTTACAAAAGCAAATTATTGTTGACAAAAATTTACTTTTGTAGTAGACTGTAAATAAATAGAAATTATAAAAGGACGTGATGATATGGAACCGCCGCTAATGCTGCAAGCTTTGTTTTCACAACTCACCACTGAAGAACTGCTGGCGCTTATCGCTTATGAAGAAGAAATTCTATATAAGTCAGAGCCTGCTGCTGTTCCTCCTCCGAAAGTCGGCTGAAAAGCTCCGCCGCTTTCTCCACAGCCTCCTGGTGCTCGACATCAGCGAGGCTTTCTTTTTGCTCATTTTCACCTCCTGTGTTGGGCAATCCTAAAAGAGTAGAGGGAGGAATTTGAAAAATCATAGCTAACTTTTGGATAATAGATCGTTTTAGATTTTGGACCTTGCCGTTTTCCCACTTCCAAACAGCGCCCTTGTTTACACCCACCATAGCACCTAATTCTTCTTGAGTAAGACCAAGACGTTCGCGGTTTTCTCTTATAATATCTCCCATTTGCATCGCAAAAACCTCTTCCTTTTAGTATACTTGGATTTTAACATATATCTTATATTTTGTCAACTTTTTTTAAAAAAGTATCTTAAAAAGATAAAAAACACTTGACATTATCGAAAAATGATTGTATTATAAAAGTATCCTAAAAAGATACGAGAGGGGGAGGCGATCAGATGGACAAGAACTTTTTGTGCGCTAAAATGAAAATGCATGGTGACACACAAGCGGATTTGGCCGAAGCTTTAGGCATTTCTTTGGGGCAAACAAATGCGAAAATTAACGAAACACGCGGCGCAGAATTTACTCAAAGAGAAATTTTCATTATAAAAAGCCGGTATCAACTAACCGCAGAAGAAGTAGATAAAATTTTTTTTGGCGAAAAAGTATCTTAAAAAGATACAAAACGACATAAGGAGAGGCGAAGAAAAAAAGACTAAGGAGGTGTTTTTATGACGGCATTAGAGGTAGGCGAGGCAATTCGCAGGGCTAAATGTTATATGACGCCTAAAGAATTCAGCGAGTTTAGCGGGCTGTCAGTGGCGCATATCAGCAAGCTGAAAATGCAGGGCAAGCTGCCGATTATCAGCTTTAGCGAGCGCAAATACCTGATAGATGCGGGAGCGATCATGAAGTTAGGGGAGCAAGGAGGCCATGAGAGTGTCAGAGATAACGTATCTAGCACTTAACATTATTACCACCATACTTTTGGTGGCAAGTTTAACGATAACGATCATTTCTTGTACAGGAATTAGTTCCCGCCGAGCCACACTGGCAGTTATAGCAGTCATCATAGCGGTCATTGTATCAATCACATGTATTGTGTCTTATTTAGTTTTTTAAATACTTTGAGGAGATGAAAAAGAATGACACAAAAAGAAAAAATGATAAAACTGATGGATAGTCTTTTGAAAGTGGCAATGACTATAAGCGAGCGCATTTGCACAGAAAAAGCAAATTTCGCAGTATAGCATGAAAGGCAGGAAAACACAAGAAAAGGAGAGAGGCATAATGTTTATCAAGAGAACGAAAAATACTGCTGTTGCTCGCAGTAAGGAAAAAGCGAGCACGATAGATCAAGGTACATTAAATCAAGTGAACCAAGATTTGAGTATTTGCAATCTTGCTAATGAGATTTTCGGGTTTATACGTGATAAAGGTGCGACCGCATATGAAGCAAGAGAAGCATGGGGAATTGTAGAAAACCGCATTAAAATTCTCACCTCGCACAGCGAGATTGCGACGCTGGTCGAGGCAAACAAGAAAGAATGAGGAGGTGTTTTTATGCAGCATATGCGTGTGGAAGATTTGATGGCTGATTTAAACGTCAGCCGATCATATGCATATAGGCTGACAAAACAGCCGGACTTTCCGGCGATACGTATCCCGGCGCTTACGGGCAAGGGCGAACGCGATCTGGTGCGCATTCCGCGTGATCGATACGAGGCATGGAAAGAAAAAATGATGGGGAGCAGGGAAAATGACCAAGACAAAGATTAACAAGAAAAGATTAATAGCTGTTTCCGGCTTGGCGGCGGTGACAGCGGCAGGCGGGTTGATGGCAGGGATCGCTTTGGCGAGCGATAAACCGGGTTATCAACATGTTGACAACAACAAAATGTTTTCAGTTGCGGCGGTTCAAGATGCCGAGGTCGGCAAAATGATTTTGACTGCGGCAGAACGAGAGATGGTCGAGCGTGTAGTCGCAGCCGAGGCGCGGGGCGAGAGTTTCGAGGGGCAGGCTGCGGTGGCAGAGGTTATCTACAACCGTTGCATGAACCGCGGACAAAGTGTCGAGCAGGTGATTTGGGCGGACAAGCAATTCGCCTATCCGTACGGCGGGGAAATTAGCCAAGATACGAAAGAGGCTGTGGCGGCGGTGTTTGATTATGAGCTGTTAAGCCTTGACGGCGCAGAGTATTTCCACGCGGACTATGTGCTGCCGAGCTGGGCAGAGGATATGGAGGAAGTGTGCAGGATCGGAAATCATATTTTCTATAAGGGGGTGCAGTGATGAAAAGTGAGTGGCGAGTGAGATATAACCCGAATTTACCTGAAAATCCGTACAATGCATATCGCCTGCGCGACGCGTACAAAGTGGTGGAGGGCGGTAATGTCGAGCCGGATTTTATGTACTATGAAACCCAAGCTGAGGCTGAGGCACGCGCGGCACAGTTAAATAAGGAGGAGGCAGAAAAATGATTAAATGCGAAATCAAGGACGATAGAGTAGAGATCGTTTTCAGAGGAACTGCCGAAGAAGTTTTTGGAGAGTTGATTGAAATTATGGAGGAATATACAGATCAGTTTTTGCATGTGCCACTAGGGAAATTTATAGAGATGTTGGGCGAGACAAACAAGCGGGTTATGGTGGAAAAAGCCGCAGATAGTGAAAATAATGCAAGCGATGAGGTGAGACAAGATGATTAAATGCGAGAAACTAGAAAACGACAAATATAAAACTGATTTTAGAGGCAAGCGGGAAAATTTGGCCGATGAATTTATAGTGCTAACAGAAAAGTTCGCTGAAGTAGTTTTGAATTTAGACGTAATGGAAATGCTGGACAAGCTTTGCCAGTATTATCAAGAAGCAAAACAAAACGAGGCACAAGATGAAACTAACGTGCATTAAATGCGGGCAGGTATGGAGCGTGAGCGACAAGCACAGCAAGATCGGTCCGTATGTGTGTCCGAGGTGTGCTAAGAGAGGTGATGGTAATGGGGCTAAGCCAAGAGCTGCTGGCGAAGCTGTTTTGCTATGACATAGCAAATTTCAATAATTATTATGTAAACAGTCATCCTCCGCTCAAGCGGAGGATAACGCGGATTTTAAAGGCGGTGAAGTAGATGGAGGTATTGAGCTTATTTGACGGTATTAGTTGTGGAATGTTAGCCCTGCAACGTGCCGGAATTGAGGTTGAGCAATATGTGGCATATGAAATTGACAAATATGCCATTAAAATAAGTGAAAAGAATTATCCGGAAATTGAGCATTGCGGAGATGTAACGACAGCAGATTTCACACAATATACAGGATTTGATTTATTGATAGGCGGAAGTCCTTGCCAAAGTTTAAGCATTGTTCAAAGTAAAACACGCCTAAACCTTGACGGTAAAAGCAAGTTGTTCTTTGAGTATGTACGAGCAAAAGAGGAAATGCAGCCTAAATTCTTTTTGTTTGAAAATGTCGCAAGCATGAATGATGAAAGCAAAAAAATAATTTCTGATTTACTCGGATGTGAGCCGATATTGGTTGACAGCAAATTTTTTTCAGCACAGCAACGCCCAAGGTATTATTGGACAAATATACCAATTAGTCCTTTACCGCAAGAGTGTTCTTTAGTTTTAAAAGACATTATGCAGGCGAATGTTGAAGAGAAATATTTTTACAATTATCCGCTAACCAATATCGATATGAGTAAACAGGTATGCGCCATAATGGAGTTTAAAAACCATCAAATGCACAAACGTATTTTTAATCCGAATTTTAAGTGCCACACATTAACGACTTGTGGCGGAGGTAATACGCAAAAGAAAGTATTAGACGGTAGCAGAGCAAGGAAATTAACACCGTTAGAATATGAAAGATTGCAAACACTGCCCGACAATTACACAAATTGCGTGGCAGATGGGCATAGATATTCTGCTATCGGGAATGGCTGGACTGTAAATGTGATTGCACATATTTTAAAAGGTTTAAAGGCGGTGGAGTAGATGTGGCAAGCGTGGAAAGATGAAGAAAGCGGGATGTGGCGTATAGTCCGCTGGCGAAACGGCGAAAAGGAATTTATGCTGGGGACGTGGCCGACGCTGAATCTGGCACAGCTGATGTGCGACAGACTGAACGAGGCAGAGGATAGGTCAAGCAGATATAAAAAGCGCCCTGCGGAACGGGTATTCCGACAAGGGCGCAGATAAAAAACACTATTTTTAGTATGCCAGAAAAAAGGAGAGGTGTCAAGATGTATAAGCTGACAGTTACAGAAAACGCGTATGATTATCTAAACGGCGTTGGCACTAATGAGGGCATAAATTTTATAGTGGATGATATAGACGAAGCACTGGATTATGTCGAAGCATTTGTACAAAAACAATTTGCAGTTATCGTCGAAGAAGTTACTGTTTAGCGGAGGCAGGAAGATGGCAGAGAAAGGCAGTTTTTTGCTGTTCACGAAGTACAGAAAGCAAATCGAAAAACTAAATATGAAGGAACGCGGGGAAGTTTTGACTGCTATCTTTGCTTATGCGGATGAGGGGATCGTGACGGATTTCGAATCCCCGCGGGCAGAAATGCTTTTCAGCGTGATCCAAGATGCGATGGACTACACCGCGGAGAAATACGAAGAAAAATGCGAGAAGAACCGCGCAAACGGCAGACGCGGCGGGAGACCGCGCAACGACGACAAAAAGCGAACTGATGTTCCTAATAATTTAGCTGATGAAGAAAAACTGGAAAAACCAAACGGTTTTTCAGAAAACCAAACGGTTTTTTCTAAAACCCTATATGATAATGAGTATGAATATGATCATGAGTATGATTTAAAAACCAATAGTGAGTGTGTGAGTGAGTGTGTGAGTGAGTGTGTGTGTGATAAAGAAGATGAAGAAGAGGCGCGCGAGGCTAAGCCTGTCAAGCGGAGGACTTGGGGCTATGTAACAGATAAGGCGTCGCTGGCGAGCTGTAAAGATTTTGCGGCGGAGGTGATCCCGCAGTATTTCGGGCGGGCGCCAACGGAGAAAGATCGGGAGCTGATTTTTGCGAAATGCCGTGTTTTAGGCGAGGATGAGTATAACGGCGTCACGATATCGAGGTGGAGCGAGGAAAAGGCGGAATTGCTGCGCTATGCGCTAAATGCGGCATATGCGGCAAATCGTTTAGACTGGCGCTATATCGACGGCATTTGGGATAACTTTACCCGCCGCGGGATAAGAACCGCCGCGGAAGCGCAAGAGTATGAGTGGACGAGAAAGTTGGAGTGAAATGGGCAAAAAACGATGGGATGAAGCTACGGTAATCGCGGCGATTAGGGCTTTGGCAGCGAAGAACGGCTGCGCTAAGTGTACTGATGACGGGGCGCTTTATGCCGCTGCGCGGATTTATTTTAAGTCATGGAGCAGAGCGTGCGCGGTGGCGGGAGTACCGGCGGGAAGTAAGAAAAAGTCTCGCGGGTATGTGATGAGCAGCTGCCTTTTATACGACAAAGAGACAAAGTCATGCAAGGGGCTAAATGAACTGATCTGCGCCCGCAAGGAATGCAGTTTTTATAAGCGGGCGAATGCGGCTAATCGCAAGCAGTATGCGCAGGATTGTGCGCTGATCGAGGAGCGGCAGAGAAAAAAATACTCTAAGGAGGGGTGGTTATGAATAAAATTATTTTAATCGGGCGATTGACCAAGGCTCCTGATTTGCGCTATACGCCAAATGGGGCGGCGGTATGCACGTTTACTTTGGCGGTGAATCGTCCGTATGCCAAAGACGGCGAGCAGGACGCGGATTTTATCAATATCGTGGTGTGGAATAAATCGGGCGAAAATTGCGCGAAGTATCTGGAAAAGGGCAGACAGGCGGCGATCGAGGGCAGATTGCAAATCCGCACCTATGACGGCGACGACGGGAAAAAACGCTGGGTGACGGAGGTAGTGGCAGATAGAGTGGAGTTTATCGGCGGCGGCAATGGCGGCACAAAAAAAGCGGACGATTTGGAGGATTTCGGCTATGAGATGCAGTTTGACGAGAGCGAGGTGCCGTTTTGATGAAATTGATTTTATACGGTGCGCCGGTGACGAAGAAGAACAGCGGGCAGATATGGATTAACCAAAAGACGAACAAGCCGTTTATCGCGCCGAGTAAGGCGTATAAGGCATATGAGAAAGATTGCGGCAGACAGATAACAGGCGATAAAAAGCAGCACATCGATGTGCCGATTAATTTAAAATGCGTGTATTATATGCCGAGCCGCCGCAAGGTGGATTTGTGCAATCTACTGGGCGCGACGTGCGATATCTTGGTCAAATTCGGCGTGATTGCGGATGATAACAGCAAGATTGTGCAAAGTCATGACGGCTCACGGGTGCTGACAGATAAGGCTAATCCGCGCGTGGAGATAGAGATTGAGGAGGAGTGATTATGTCGCAAGGTGAAGCGAGAGCAAGCATTTGCTGGGATTGCGCTCGCGCCTGCGGACTGGCTGAGGTGCAATGCAGCTGGTTTGGCAAGGAAAAGACGTTGCCCGAGGGGTGCGAGTACGAGGAAAAGCAAATCTGGCCGGGCGCGGAGCGAAGAAAGGCTAATCCCGATGCCTATACGACAGTATATGCAGTTAAAAAATGCCCGCAATTTTTGGAGGAAACGGCAGAGATAAAAGCTAAGCTAAAAAGATATCGCATGGCTAAGCTAAGAAAAGAGCGACCGGTAGATATGGCGCACAGGATTTTCAAGCTGATGTTAGGCAGAAAGTAGGAGGATAAACGATGATTTGCGAGGTTTGCAAGGAGCGGATTGAACATGCAGCGAAAAACGAGAGGGACGCGGCTATAGCGCAGCATGGGAAGTTTCACTCGCCGCACGAGGCGTGGGCGGTGCTGAAAGAGGAGACAGAGGAGATGTGCCAAGAGGTCAATCGAGGCGCGTTTCAAAGTTTGCTGTATGCGCTGTGGATTGATGTCAAGCATGATAAACCAGTCAATCAAGATGAACTGGATGAGATATATAACGCAGCTTTTGCCTGCGCCTGCGAGGCGGTGCAGGTGATGGCAATGTGCTTGAAATGGGGTGAGGGGATTGATGAACGTCCTGATAGCGTGTGAGGAAAGCCAGCGGGTATGCATGGCATTTCGGGAAAAGGGATTTAATGCTTTTTCGTGCGATATTCTCGAATGCAGTGGCGGTCATCCCGAGTGGCATGTTCAAGGTGACGCTTTAAAGCTCATGCGGGCGTATGATTTCGAAACGATGACAGGCGGTCGGCACGTTATCCACGGCTGGGATTTAATTATTGCGCATCCGCCGTGCACCTATCTGACATGCACGGGAAATCGCTGGTTTAACATTGAAAAATACGGCGATAAGGCGCGGGAAAGATATAAAAAAAGAGACAAGGCGGCGGAGTTTTTTATGCGTTTTGCACAGGCGGATTGCCCGCATATAGCGATAGAAAATCCGATAGGCTATATGTCGACATTTTATCGTAAACCCGACCAGATCGTCCAGCCGTTTTGGTTTGGCGATGCGGAAAGAAAGGCTACCTGCCTATGGCTGAAAGGTTTACCTAAGCTGGAAGCGACAAAGACGGTTGAACCGATAGTTTGCCGGTATAGGAACGGGCGCACGGATCCTGCTTGGCACATGAACACAATCAGTTTGCCGGCGGAAGAAAGAGCAAGAGCGCGATCTAAGACGTTTCCGGGGATAGCTAAAGCTATGGCGGAGCAATGGGGAAATTATTTGTTGGGGGATTAAGCAATGAGCACAGCGAAGAGTAAAAAGGCGAACTTAGAGGCGATGAAAATTAACGCCATGGTGAATGCGGAGTTAAAGCGAGCCTTTAGCAACGGAGTGTATGCGGGGACGGGCAAGACGCTGACGCTGATGTGTTATATTTTGCATAACAGTTTTGGCTTTGGTGAGAAAAGATTAAAGAAAATAGTGAAAGAGGGATCATATTTGGCGAAATGCACCGATGAGGGACGATTAAGCATTGACGATATGACGGAAGTGCTGAAAGATGAGTGTAATTTTTCAATCGAGGAGCTGGTGGTCGATGATGATAATGCAGAAGTGGAATAACGAAAAGGGCAAGTATGAGCTGTACGATGTGCCTGCGGATTGGCAGTGCAAATTGTATGAAGATGATATGAACCAAAAGATAAATTGCGCAAGCTGCGGTAAGGAGATACGTTTCGGCGAGTGCTACACATCAATGGAAATCCATAATGTGTGTGGCTTTGGCTATGCGGTGTGTCCGGAGTGCTATCAAAAGGAGATTGAGCGGCGGTTTGAGAGGGCGAGAGATAAGGGGGAGATATGATTGCCTATGAAAATAATTGCTTGTTTAAGCCTTTGGGCTGTATTTATTATAGTTGCATGTGCAAATATATATTTTTCATGGAAAAGCTATAAGAGCCAAGTTAAACTGACAGAAATGTATGAAAAGGAGATAGTTGAAGCTTACGAGGAGTTAATAAAGGCGCATAAGCAGGTACAAGTATTGATACGAACCGTTGGGTGTGTTGCAGATGATTTGGAATATATGTTAAATAAAATGAAAAAGGAGGCCGAATGATGAATATTTACTATGATGAGGAAAAGGGAACATGGAGTGAATGCAAGTCGTACACTGTCATTAACGTTGCTACAGAGGAAGATTTTAAAGCATTGCAAGACGCTGTAGAAAAGCAGAAAGGGCGAAAGTGTGAGCGGGTAAAGCTGCAAGAAGATATAAAAATCGGCAATGGCACATTCAGAAAGGGAACGAGTGTTTGCGGGAAATGCCCTGTGTGCGAGGGGTGGGTGCAAATCCAAGATAAGTATTGCCGATACTGCGGGCAGAAGTTGGATTGGAGCGATGAAAATGAGTGAGTGGATTAGCGTTAAAGATAAACTGCCAAAAGCTGATGGAGAATATATTGTATATGCCCAAGATGAAAATTCGCCAGCCAGCGAGGGTGTTTGGTACGATAATGTAGTTGTCGTTGCAACATATTTTTTTGGCGAATGGACTTGGCGTGAAAATAGTAATGATTTTGATATAACAGATATTGTCACGCATTGGATGCCATTGCCGGATCCGCCGCGAATGGAGGGAGAATGATGTCGATAGGAAACGGATACCAAACATATTCGGATAGTACGTTGAAAAATTGTAAAAAAGATGAATTAATCGGATTTATCCGCGTTTTAGAGGAAAATTTACGAAATGCGTATGAAAGGTTGGACAATCAAGCTAAAATTTTGCATGACCGAGAGCCTGTAAAACACGCAAGCTGGATATATTGCGATTTAGATGGCACCGGCATTTGTAGTAGCTGCCGTAGTTATGGCAACAGTCAAGATAGTTATTGCTCTAATTGCGGTGCGAAGATGGATTTAGAGGGTGAGCAAGTGGAGACACATCAAGTGGTGTAGGAGGGAAAAAATGAGCATATTGTTTGCAAATGAGGAAGTCATAGAGGAAGTGGTGTCGGTAATACGGTGTGCGAGATGCCGATATTGGCACCGATATAGCAGCAGCAGCCGCAAAGGCAGATGTAACGGTTTGATTTTGTATCTGAACGGCGAACTGGAAACGCCGGAGGATTTCTTTTGTGCGGATGGGGAGGAGAGATAGTGATGGATAATTTTTTGATACCAACCTTATTATTACTGGTAATTACTTTATGTTTATTTGGTTTGCAAATGTCGGAAATGCTCAAGGAATTAAAATATCTCCAACATTTAATGCAGCCGTATCGGTCAGAAGTATGGGAGTATTTTAGTAAAAAGGAGGAATGAAAATGGCAGATTGCAGTAAAACAGAGGTGTTTTTTGAAGAGTTGGATAGAATGTGCAAAACAGTTAACAAATATGGCGAGGCGGAAGATTGTGTTTTTTATAAGCCAAATTATGGCTGCTGCGGTTATATGCATTGGCTTCCGGACGGCGTGGAAAAAGCGGTAACGGGCTTGCAAAAATGGAGCGATGAACATCCAAGGAAAACGCGGCAGAGCGAGTTTTTGAAGATGTATCCTAATGCCATGTTATGCGAGGGAGAATATCTAAATATCGCACCATGTCATTTAGATAGAAATATTAGAAAAGGCTGCTCGGAAAGTTGTATTAATTGCCATCGTGAATATTGGTTGGCGGAGGTGGAGTAGGTAGATGGAGTACGAGTACAGGATTATAGAAGTGACACCTTATAACAGTGTAGACGAAGATATTAAAAAGCTTGATTCCTATGGAAAGTGGGGATATAAAGTAGTAGGTGTTTACCAAACTAAAAATGAACAAGGTTTCAACGTTGAGAGGATAATTTTGATGAGGGATTGATTAAGCCGAGGAGGGATTATAATGAGTAATGTAATGAAGTGTGACCGCTGCGGGAAGATTTATGGGTATTATTCGACGAGAAGATACAAAATTAAGGACATAGAAACAGATGCCAATAGTATTTCATTAACGGTTTCCAAACCAAATGGCTCATCCGTGGGAACGCGCCCACTGGATCTTTGCCCGGAGTGTATGGATAAAATGGTTGATTTTTTGGAGGGGCGGAATGATGACAAACCAAAAAATAAATTTAAGGTTAAAAATTTGCTATGAGCAGCTAATGCATGTTTTACAAGAAAACAACGAAAATGCCAAAGCGGCGGTTATGGTGTTTAAGCATTTCGGGGAAGTAAGCAGAAAAGCGAAAGAGGAGGCGGAGATGAGTGCGAAAGTATGAGAATGTGCGGATTGAGGATTTAAAGCCGTATGCGAATAATGCGCGGACGCATAGCAAGGCGCAGGTGGCGAAGATTGCGAAAAGTATAAAAGAGTTTGGTTTTATAAATCCGGTGATTATCGACGACGATCTGAATGTGATTGCCGGCCATGGGCGGATTTTAGCGGCTAAGGAGCTGGGATACACGGAGCTGCCGTGTCTTTTTGTGGAGGATTTGACGGAGGCGCAGAAACGTGCCTATATTTTGGCGGATAATAAATTGGCTTTGGACGCCGGCTGGGATGAGGATATTTTACGACAGGAGCTAATCGCGCTGGATGAAATGGATTTTGATTTGGATTTTACAGGATTTAGTGAGATAGAGATTGAAGAATTGCTGGCTGATGATACGGCGGCGGTGGAGGACGAGGCGGATTTAGAACCGCCGGCAGAGCCGATTTCGCAATTAGGCAATATTTGGGATTTAGGGGGACATCGTCTGATGTGCGGCGACAGTACGTCGGCCGAGAGTGTCAAAAAGCTGCTGGGCGGTGTTCAGGCGGATATGCTGATTACGGATCCTCCGTATAATATCGATTATGAGGGCAAAACGAAGAAAAAGCTAAAGATCATCAATGATAAAATGTACGATGATAAATTTTTCTGGTTTTTGGTTGATGCTTTTGCGGCGGCTAAGGAAAACATGAAAGGCGGCGCGGCATTTTATATATGGCATGCAGATAAGCAGGCACATAATTTTCATCGTGCGTGTCGTGAAGTTGGTTGGCAAGTACGCGAGATACTTATTTGGGACAAAGGCACGATGACACTGGGGCGGCAGGATTACCAAAGCCGCCATGAGCCTTGCCTGTACGGCTGGTCGGACGGTGCGGGGCATGCATGGTATGGCGATCGCAAGCAGACGACGGTTATCCAGATGCCGAAACCGCAAAAATCGGAGTTGCATCCGACGATGAAACCGATAGGATTGTTTGATTATCAGATCAGAAATTCTTCAAAAACGGGAGATGTGATTTTGGATTTGTTTGGCGGCTCGGGAACGACTGTTATGGCGTGTGAGCAAAATGGGCGCAAGGCGTGCGTGATGGAGTTAGATCCAAGGTACTGTGATGTGATTATTAAACGCTGGGAGGATTTCACAGGGAAAAAGGCTGTTTTGGTGGAGTGATTTTAAGGCGGTGATTTGATGGCTGACGATATGGAAAAGCAAGTGAAGAAGATTTTGAAGCTGGCGAAAAACGCCGGGGTGGAGGACGATTTTTTTTTCAAAACGACATTTAATCGCTATTTGGCGCAGGTGAATTTGACAACGCAGCTGAGTAAGCAGTTGAAAATGGCGCCGAAAACGGACGCGGAGCTGGGGAAGCTGTTTAATGCGACGTGTGACGGGGCGAACAAGACGGCGCGAATGCTTATTGAGATGATCGGTAAGATCGTGGAGAAGAAAAGCGATGATGAGGAGATGTAGGAGATGACGAGCAAGGAAGAATTGAGTTTGTTACGGCAGCACAAGGCGGTAATTGATAGGATTGCGGCGGAAAAGGCGGAGCTGGAGGATGTGCTGTATAAGTGTACTTCGCGTTCGGACGGTATGCCGAAGAGCGGCGGAGGGGATCGGATGGGGTCATTGGTGGCGAGGGTGGCGGATTTGCAGGATGATTTGGCGGCGGAGCTGGATCGATATTTGCGGGTGCGCGATATGATAACGGCGAAGATCGGGTGTTTGAAAGATGAGCGCTATCGCGATGTGCTGGTGTATCGGTATGTGGCGGGGTTGGACTGGGGGAGTGTGGCTAAGGTGATGCATTACAGCATTGATCATGTGTATCGTTTGCATGGCGGGGCATTGGTGGTATATGGTGAGATAGAAAGATGACAGTAAATGCAAGTAGTTTATGTGTTATTATGGTAGCGTGATAATTAGTAATCAGGTTTGTTTTGACATAATATCTCCTTTTGGCGAGGGGCACAGGCGTTAGAGCTTGTGCTCTTTTGCTTTGGATGCGGCGGTTTATGGGGGCGGTGATGGTGTGACGGAGAAAGAGCTGGCGAGGCTGCAGGCAATGCTTGTGGCGGATAAGGGTGATTTGTTTTATCACTGGTCGGCGTGGGAGCGGCTGCGGGATGAGGTGCTGCGGCTGGATCATTATGAGTGCCAGCTGTGCAAGGCGCGCGGGCGTTATGCTAAAGCGGTGGTAGTGCATCATGTGGCGCATGTTAAGGATAGGCCGGACTTGGCGCTGTCGTTATATGGTGACGACGGGGAGCGGCAGCTTATTAGTGTGTGCAAACGTTGTCATGAGGAACTGCATCCTGAGGCGTTCAGACAGTACGGCGTCGGG
>ERZ772875.710-NODE-710-length-36641-cov-4.433608_pt1 | contig 36641 bp, 33 predicted proteins | sample MGYA00580585_ERZ772875 | MGnify/ENA primary metagenome ERZ772875 (study PRJEB29015, sample SAMEA2737736) | human gut metagenome | biome: human gut; feature: human-associated habitat; material: faeces | place: China | collected 2012 ... | reverse complement strand
GGTGAAAACGATCCTGTATCATACAAAACACCCACGAATTTCGATATATGTGGCTGTTTTTCAAAAAAAGTTCTTTTAATTCGCCCATTTGACAATATTATGTCAACTGCTTTACAAAAAAACGGGCGAAACAAGCATATCCTGTACTTGTTTCGCCCAACGTATTTCATTTTGCCTGACAGACTTCAAAAACATCTGCACCTTTCCACATACATCACTCCAGCACTTTTTCTAACTCCTCGATCACGATCTTTAATGCTTTGATCCTTGCATACCGTTTATCCACTGACTCTAAGATATGCCAGGGCGCATATGTCGTACTGGTTTTCTGGATCATCTCATTGACTGCATCTTCATACTGATCCCATTTTTCACGGTTACGCCAGTCCTCATCTGTGATCTTCCACTGCTTCTGCGGAGTGTTCTGTCTCTCATTAAAACGCTCTAACTGTGTATCCTTGTCGATCTGCACCCAGAACTTGATGATAACAGCGCCCCAGTCGTGCAGTTCCTTTTCAAATTCATTAATTTCGTTATAGGCACGTTTCCAGTCATTTTCGCTGCAGAACCCCTCAAGACGCTCCACCATGACTCTGCCATACCAGGTGCGGTCAAAGATCGCGATATGTCCTGTCTTTGGCAGCCTCGTCCAGAAACGCCAGAGATAATGTCTCGCCTTCTCGTGTGGCTCCGGGCTTGCGATCGGATGTACTTCATAGCCTCTCGGATCGAGTGCTCCGGTGATCCGCTTGATATTGCCGCCCTTTCCTGCTGCATCCCATCCCTCATATGCAATGATGACCGGAACTTTTTTGCGGTACAGACGGTTATGAAGCTCTCCTAAGCGGTTCTGGAGACGTTTCAGTTCTTTTTTATACTCGTCCTCTCCAATTGTCTTATCCAGTGGGATCTCCGACAACAGGGGCATTTTTTCCATGGAAAATACATTCTGTAAAATTGGCACCGCCATCGCATTATTGGCAAGCGCCACATCAATTCCTTCCGCCTCTTCGTGCCAGGGGCTGAGATTTACAGTAACGGCACGATGCGTTGACGGACGGATCGGTTCCGACTCCGCCAGGTAGCTGCTGTTGATAACAAGTCCGTTCAGAGCAACGCGGTTGATATTTATGAGAATTGTATCGCGCGAATCATTTACAAATTCAAGATACAACATCATTCCATTATCTTCGGAAATCATTGTCTGTGAAACGAGGCGGATTCCGGAAGAGTTATAGAGTTCCTCGGTGCCGAAAAAATCAACGCTGTAGTCGAGTTCGTTCTTTGCAGCATTGCTTGTTACAGCATCTTGAAAGCCGTTGGGGTTGAACGTGTATGAGTCGAAAGCGGAAGTTTTGAGAATAACGAAATCGGTTTCCGCTTTAAAATCGGAGTAATCTTCAACGGTGAATTGAAGCCCCAACTCAGCAAGTTCATAAATTCCGTGCAGTCTCATTTCATTGTAGCTGATATACATTTCTCCGTCAGCTTTCTCACCGGCAGCAACGTCACAGTTCAGATTTCCTCCGTACAGCATGTACCCGTTCACCGAGGTGCTATTAACGGATGAGAAACTGAGCTCTTCATCACGATTGTTTTCAAGCAGCAGGTTGAGAGTTACTCCGCTGTCTTCGTAGGTGAGATCCTTTGCCGTGATTACAATATCGTTATCATTATAGAGTACGGTTTCCTCGATGGTCGCGGTTTTCTTGAATTCATCGAATTTAGCATCGGCAGGATCTTCCGTTTCCTGCGGTTCACCGGTTCGTTCGGGGTCTTTGGTGGGATCGGGATCTTTGGTTGTCTGCTCTTGCTTCTTGCCGTCATCAGGATCGCCGTCGTGTATGTTTATGACACACGCGGCAAGGCTGAGCATCATTAAAAGTGCCAGCAGCATTGCGAGAGTTTTTTTAAGCATGGTTAATTCCTCCGTTCAATGGGTACTTCTCAAGAGTAGTTGCAGTTCGTTCCCTGCGTCCGTGATTTGCGGCATGAAACTGCGGAGATCGCGGACTCACGGGCGTTTGGGTGTGATAATGCCGGCATGGTTCGGTTCAATGGCATCGGACAAATCTTTGCTTTTGAATTCAACCGTTACTGCGGCAAAATCGGATTGTTTGGCAAACATCGTTATGCAATCGGTTGAACTGCTGCAGACCAATCAACGGTTTTCTTGACCGAAATGTGTCCCCCCTTTCGGATTTAAACTGCGAGCGACTAAAGCCCGGCACAGATATATATATTTCCACAGCAATCCTAACATAATAATTATACAATAAAAAACAAGTTAAGTCAAGCACTTTAACCTCGTCCCGAGCACTGCGGCTGTTCCTGCCGTCCGAAATGCCGAATCGTTCCGGCAAATCGGCTGCTGCATTTATCGGAAAGGCAGCTTGTTGTTTTTTACAATTAATCCGCTTTTTGTTGGGTTTTATGCAAATTAATTATGCGCGAATGCAGCAAACCGGACAACCCTTCTTGAGTTGCCCGGTTTTGTTTTGGGACTTATGCAGCAGCCGCTTTTGCATTACATCGTCAAGCCGATGTGATGCGGACGACGGGGTGAACCCGATGGAGACTGTGCGGTTAAGGCTTTACCGCTTTTTGCCTTTTTTCTCGCCTTCACGGCGTATGTCGCCGATCGTTTTGTCGCTGCGCATTTTACGCCCGTCTTTGTGGCGGAGTGTGCCTTTGGGCAGGTCGTTCTTTTTTTCAAATGTGCCGACAGTGCAGTCGCTGCGCGTTTGTCTTGCCATGGAGAACCTCCTTTCTAAAACATTGAAGTGGACAGAATCAGAAATGAACGGATATTGTCGGTTCGCTGATTTGACTGTAGTTCTCATCTTGAATGACAAGCTCAAATTCCAGCCCTGTAATTTCGGAAAAGTCGCTGATATCGAGCTCATTGGTGATTTCGATGTCAAGAATTGCAAATTCTCCGTTCAGGAGGATTTGCGAGTTGCCATAGGCACCTGACAGTAATTCGTTTATCGAGACATACTCACCCTCAAAACCAACAATTAGTCCTTCTTCCCCTGTGTTTTCGACTATAAACAAGGCACTGATACGATCGGTTAATCCGTACGGATCTTTAGCAAACCCCTTGAACACAAGACGAATCCCATAATCGTTATATGCTTCGATTCCCGTTTTATCGAATGAAGCGGAAGCATCGGAAACGTTTACGTTGACACGCTCCTTGTCTACGACATCATAAATAGTATTTTCGAGGATAAGATCAAACGAAACGGAGCCGATTTCGGTGATGCCGAGAATACCGCGGTATTCCTCTTCGTGCCAGGGGCTGAGATTTACAGTAACGGCACGATGCGTTGACGGACGGATCGGTTCCGACTCCGCCAGGTAGCTGCTGTTGATAACAAGTCCGTTCAGAGCAACGCGGTTGATATTTATGAGAATTGTATCGCGCGAATCATTTACAAATTCAAGATACAACATCATTCCATTATCTTCGGAAATCATTGTCTGTGAAACGAGGCGGATTCCGGAAGAGTTATAGAGTTCCTCGGTGCCGAAAAAATCAACGCTGTAGTCGAGTTCGTTCTTTGCAGCATTGCTTGTTACAGCATCTTGAAAGCCGTTGGGGTTGAACGTGTATGAGTCGAAAGCGGAAGTTTTGAGAATAACGAAATCGGTTTCCGCTTTAAAATCGGAGTAATCTTCAACGGTGAATTGAAGCCCCAACTCAGCAAGTTCATAAATTCCGTGCAGTCTCATTTCATTGTAGCTGATATACATTTCTCCGTCAGCTTTCTCACCGGCAGCAACGTCACAGTTCAGATTTCCTCCGTACAGCATGTACCCGTTCACCGAGGTGCTATTAACGGATGAGAAACTGAGCTCTTCATCACGATTGTTTTCAAGCAGCAGGTTGAGAGTTACTCCGCTGTCTTCGTAGGTGAGATCCTTTGCCGTGATTACAATATCGTTATCATTATAGAGTACGGTTTCCTCGATGGTCGCGGTTTTCTTGAATTCATCGAATTTAGCATCGGCAGGATCTTCCGTTTCCTGCGGTTCACCGGTTCGTTCGGGGTCTTTGGTGGGATCGGGATCTTTGGTTGTCTGCTCTTGCTTCTTGCCGTCATCAGGATCGCCGTCGTGTATGTTTATGACACACGCGGCAAGGCTGAGCATCATTAAAAGTGCCAGCAGCATTGCGAGAGTTTTTTTAAGCATGGTTAATTCCTCCGTTCAATGGGTACTTCTCAAGAGTAGTTGCAGTTCGTTCCCTGCGTCCGTGATTTGCGGCATGAAACTGCGGAGATCGCGGACTCACGGGCGTTTGGGTGTGATAATGCCGGCATGGTTCGGTTCAATGGCATCGGACAAATCTTTGCTTTTGAATTCAACCGTTACTGCGGCAAAATCGGATTGTTTGGCAAACATCGTTATGCAATCGGTTGAACTGCTGCAGACCAATCAACGGTTTTCTTGACCGAAATGTGTCCCCCCTTTCGGATTTAAACTGCGAGCGACTAAAGCCCGGCACAGATATATATATTTCCACAGCAATCCTAACATAATAATTATACAATAAAAAACAAGTTAAGTCAAGCACTTTAACCTCGTCCCGAGCACTGCGGCTGTTCCTGCCGTCCGAAATGCCGAATCGTTCCGGCAAATCGGCTGCTGCATTTATCGGAAAGGCAGCTTGTTGTTTTTTACAATTAATCCGCTTTTTGTTGGGTTTTATGCAAATTAATTATGCGCGAATGCAGCAAACCGGACAACCCTTCTTGAGTTGCCCGGTTTTGTTTTGGGACTTATGCAGCAGCCGCTTTTGCATTACATCGTCAAGCCGATGTGATGCGGACGACGGGGTGAACCCGATGGAGACTGTGCGGTTAAGGCTTTACCGCTTTTTGCCTTTTTTCTCGGCTTCACGGCGTACTGCGCCGATCGTTTTGTCGCTGCGCGTTTGTCTTGCCATGGAGAGCCTCCTTCCCGCAAGATTGAAACGTGCTGAATCAGAACTGAATGCTAATCGTCGGTTCGCTGATAACCGAGCCGTCGGAATCGCTGATTTTCAGTTCGAATTCAACTGAGCTGATTTGAGAAGCAGCACTTAAGCTGTTTTCCTCAAGAAAGCTTTCATCGATTTCGACAAAGAAAACGGAAGTTGTGCCGTTGGGCGTTTCGTTCGGATAAATAGTGCTATCGCAGGCAATTCCGTTTATTTTGAGAGTGTCGCGAATATATTCCACCGAAATTTGTTCACCGCTGTTATTCTTCAACAGCAGAGCAACGATAATATCAGAGCGATATTCACTGATTGGGTCGATTGCAGGTTTTGCAGTAATGCTGATCCCGTCACTGTTAAAAACTTCAGTTCCTGTTGAATCGAAGGAAGCTGTGTCATCCGAAGTCTTCATTGAAACCGTTTTACCGTCGGCGATAGTGTTATAATTCTCATCATAGGCTTCAACGCTGAAGGAAACGGTGTTCATTCGTGCAGCATTGAGTGCGCTTGCGCAAGCGGGATCTGCAAGCATGTCTCGTGTGTCTACTTTAATAATGGTGCGTTTGCCGGGGTTGGGGGTTTCAACAGCGCAAGAGCTGTCGTTTATCAGCAAACCATTGACCGTAAGCTGCGAAATGCTAATCGTTGCTGCAATATCGGAGTTATTTTCAAACTCGAGCATTAAATACTGCTCATTTTCGTCATTGGTGTACAATACCTCCGTAACGAGACGGATTCCGCCTTCATTATACAGTTCATCAGCTGCAAAATAATCGATGTTGTAATGATAGGTGTTCTGCGCAGCCTGCGTTGCGGCCGTGTTTGCAAAGCTGTGCTTGCTGTAGTCATAGCCGTCTGCGATGGATGTTTTGACTGCGAGCGGCCCCGTATACGTCTTGTTGTATTCCTCGTCCGTAATTGAAAAACCGATTTCAAAGTCCGCTATTTCAAAAATCCCGTACTGCTTAAGCGAGTAGAAAGACATATCAAAGGATTCGTCCTGGGTCGTGTTTGCGGGAACCTGACAATTCATGAATCCTTCACTTACCATGTAGCCGTTCACGGAGTTGACACAATACCCGACGGAGCCGCAGCTGTAGTCGAGTTCTCCGTCCGTTTTGTTCTCGATTGAAAGGTTGAAGATTGCCTCATAGTCGGTATATTCAAGACTTTTGAGAGTTATTTTTGAGATTTCGTTATCAAACAGAACCGTTTCTTCAACCGTTCCCGTCGGATTGAACTCAGCAAGCTTTTCGCCGACATCATGCGGGTCAACGGTGGGTTCGGGTTCGTCGGTTTCAACGGGCGCATCAGTGGTATCGCTTGTTTTGGGTTTATCGTTGCCCTTGTTTTCATCTTTGGGCTTTTCCCCTCCGCAGCCGACAAGGCCTGTTATCATAAGTACTGCAAGCAGGACTGCGATAATTTTTTTGAACATAATTTTTCCTCCGATTGATTAATTAAATTTTGATTGGTTGCGCCTGCGTTTCAGCCCGCACAGCAGCTCGGCTCATGCGGGCGGAATAAGGCGGGGTTACTTTTGTTTGCTTGTAAAAGCCGGTTTAGTCCGTTTCGGAGCATCAGTTCAACTCAAGCAATTTCTGACTGACACGACCCATGACTTCTATATAGTAGGCATAATCCGCAGCGGACAGATTATCCCCGTTATAGGCAGCCATTGTTTCGGCAAATTCCGTATATTGGGTCAGCAGCTCGGTGTATTCGGAAAGCATGGAAAGGGGACGACCCTCTTTTTCGTACTTCTTCATGAACTTCACATATTTGTCGATGAATTTTTCGTATTCATCCATTACTGCTTTAAAATCTGCGCTGACCCCGGCGGGTTCTTCGGTGGGTTCTTCGGTTTCCGCAGGTTCCTCCGTCTCTTCCGGTTCCGCTGTTTTCTCCGGCTCCTCTGTTTCCTTCGGCTCCTCTGTTTCCTTCGGCTCCTCGGTCACGCGTTCCTGCCGGTTTCCGTCGTCATCGGGTTCTGTGGGTTCGTTTCCGCCGCAGGCGGTAAGGCTGAGCATCATTACAAATGCCAGCAGCATTGCGAGAATTTTCTTTAACATGATTAATTTCCTCCGTTTAATTGATATGTTTTAATGATGTTTGCGGCTGCGTTCCCCGGCATTCGTGATTTGCTGCACGAATCCGTTCGGAACGCAGCTGCATGGTCGTTTGTGTGTGATAACGCTGACAGGGTTCAGTTCAATGTCAGCAGTTTTGCCTGTACACGGGCGTTAACCTGAATGAGATATGCCGCATCGGCATCGGAAAGCTCTTCACTTTCATACTCAGCCATTGCCGCGGCAAATTCGGAGTATTGGGTCATCATCTTTGCATAATCTGAAAGCATGGATGCGGGTTTGCCCTCTTCTTCGTACTTCTTAATAAATGTTATGTATTCATCGATGAAGGCTTCATACTCGTCCATTGCGGCGCGAAAATCCGGGTCAACACCGTCGGAAGCAGCCGGTTTTTCCGTAGGCTTGCTGCTGTCCTTATCATCCTTGCCGGATTGCTCCGTTTTATCGGAAGTACGCGGCTTTTCGGTTCGGACAGTCTCGGTTTGTGCGCTGTTCGATGATCCCGAAGGCTCAGAGTCCTTTTGGGACTTCGACACGCATAAAACGATAACGCAGACAACAACGGCGGCAGCAATGACAAGCACTGCAAGAAACTTGAAGAATCCTTTAAAAAATCCACTCATTATTATTCTCCCTTCTCGGATTCATCGGCGGCATCGGCGAAATTTGCTGCGGCACTGCCGTCGACTATGTGCAGTTTTTTCATTTTTGCCCTCTCGGCAAGCGTCAGTATTGAGCCAAACATTTCGGCTGCAATTCCGATGAACGCAAACCAACATGCGCAGCCGAGCTTATAGTTGCTGCTTTCGGAAAATGTACCGCGAAGGTCAAAATCCTTCAGAATCAGCAGAAACGCGCCGAGCGCAAGCATTGTGAACACGATTGCGGGTATCGGCTTTTTAAGCACGGCGAACAGAAGCGTCAGTAAAGCGAATACAGCGGCAGCGATAATGGTACCCATTGAAAAGCTGCTGTCTAAATTGCCCGCTTTGCCGAATGCGCGTGCAAGTTCAATCAGCGAAAGATTGATTGCACCTCTGCGGGTCATGTTGAGTTCCTCATCGTAAATCCTGTCCGGCGCTGCGGACAGCCATTCACGATATTCCTTCCTTGCCGTTCCGAACGGCAAAAGGAACGATGCAGCGAGTATGAGCGCACCCAAAAGCATGGCAATAAAAGGCAAACTGCCTTTTAAACGACAATTGCCGCAGGCACTCTCAACGGTTCTCTTGGTCAAAATGTGTTCCCCCTTTCGGATTTAAGGTGCGAGTAATCAAAACCCTGCTTCAAAAGGTGTACTTTTTGAGAGAGAATATTTCGATAATATTCGGTTGTCAATTTATCGGGTCGTGAGAAGTGAAACTGAAAAAATTCACTGAAACGGTGTCGAAATGCTTGACTTAACTTGTTTTTGGTTGTATAATCGTTATATCGGAACCGCTGTCGGAAAGTACACTTTTTGATAAAGGTTCCTTTTTCATTGTGAATTCATTACGAATCGTCGCGGGGTTCTTCGGACTCGCTCCGAAAGTCGCGCAGACGCCGATAGAACGTTGCCTGACTCATGCCGCACATTCGAAGAACAGCTTCAAATGACAGATCCTTGCTTTCCCAACGCAGCACGAGTTCTCCGAAATCATCCGGGAGGGGTTTTTCCGGCCTTCCGAACCGAACCCCGCGCTGCTTTGCGGCGGCGATACCCTGCGCCTGCCTCTTTTTGATGTTTTCACGTTCGCTTTGTGCAACGAATGAAAGAATTTGAAGCACGAGATCCGCAATGAACGTTCCCATAAGATCCTTGCCCTGCCGCGTGTCCAGCAGAGGCATGTCAATTACGCAGATGTCAACACATTTTTCCTTTGTCAAAATGCGCCATTGCCGCCCGATTTCCTCGTAATCCCTGCCGAGTCGGTCGATGCTCAGCACATACAGCAGGTCACCGGGGCGAAGCTTTTTCACAAGCCGCCTGTATTGCGGTCGATTGAAATCCTTGCCGGACTGTTTATCCGTGAAAATGCATTCGGGCGGAATGCCGAGTTCCTGAAAGGCGGTCAGCTGACGCGCCTCGTTCTGATCCGCGCCTGAGACGCGGGCGTAGCCGTAAGTTTTCGGCTTTTGTGTTTCCATTGATTTTTTCCTCCGTAATTCTATTGCGTAAGCAGCCGCAAAATGCACGGCATGCAGTGCTGCGGAAGCCGCTCCGCGGCAGCACATGTTTTTTTCGCCGAAAGCTGCTTCATAACAGCGCATGTTTTTTTCGTCACCCGTTATTCTAAAGCATAATGCGGCAGCTTTTAAAGCGGATCGGAGGAAACTTCCCGCATGTCAGAGGATTGTTATTGAAATGTGTTTCGGTGTATGGTAGTATAATGACGGCGCAGATAAAGCAGACGTTGCAATGCGTAAGGGCCGAAAAGCAAATAAACCCAATTTCATAAAAGGAGGTTTGCCATGCCGCTGCAAATTGTTGAAAATGATATAACCGAAATGAGAGTTGACGCAATAGTGAATGCCGCAAACAACTCGCTGCTCGGCGGGGGCGGGGTGGACGGCTGCATTCATCGTGCGGCGGGAAAGGGCCTTCTTGCGGAATGCAGAAAGCTCGGCGGCTGCGAAACGGGCAAAGTTAAGGTCACGGCGGGATATGATCTTCCCTGCAAATATGTGATTCATGCCGTGGGTCCGCGCTGGTTCGGCGGAAAAGAGGGCGAACCGGCATTGCTGCGCTCATGTTATTTGAATGCCCTTGAGGCAGCAAGGGAACGCGGATGTGAATCGATAGCTTTTCCGCTCATTTCTTCCGGAATTTTCGGCTGCCCGAAACAAATCGCGCTGCGAATTGCCGTTGATGCAATTCGGGATTTTCTTGCCGAAAATGAGATGCTCGTCTGTCTTGTGATTTACAACCGCTCGGAATTTCCGCTTGAAGACGGCCTGCGAAGAGATATTTCGAAATACATAAATGACAGCTTCCTGACCGATACAACCGACACAGAGGAACTTTCGGCATGTGCGCCGACGGGTGCCGCCCCGGGTCGGTTTGCATATGAGGATGAAGCGCGGTTCGTGCGCGGCGGAAAAGCAAGGCGAAGACTGCCCCGACTTAAGTCCAAAGCCTCTTTGCGCGGCGCGGAGCGTTTTGCGTCGGCTGATGCAGAGTCGGTGCCCGATGAAGCGGCGGAAGAAAAGTCGGCAATGTTTCCGCCGATGTTTGATTATGCGCCCGCAATTTCCCTTGAAGAGGCATTGAAGCAAATCGATGAAAGTTTTTCGGAAATGCTCCTTCGGAAAATCGATGAATCGGGAATGACCGATGCCGAATGTTACAAGAAGGCAAATGTGGACAGGAAGCTTTTTTCAAAAATTCGTTCGGACAGGCTTTATAAACCCTCAAAAACAACAGCAGTTGCGTTTGCGCTTGCGCTTGAACTTCCGATTGCGGAGGTGCGCGAAATGCTCATGAAAGCGGGATTCGCCCTGTCACGCTCGAATAAGTTCGATATCATTGTTGAGTATTTTATAAATCACGGAAATTATAATATCTATGAAATTAACGAAGCTTTGTTTGCATTTGACCAAAAGCTCATCGGTGCATGAGCGGGATATCGGTTCGAACTGCGGGGCAGAATCAATTTGCTAAAATATATCCCTGAAACCCTTGACAATGCCGTATCAAATGAGTATAATAAGCAGGTACGTTGAAGAACGCACTGAACTTGATACGGATGCGCCCATAGCTCAGCGGATAGAGTGCCCGGCTACGAACCGGTAGGTCGCAGGTTCAAATCCTGCTGGGCGCGCCAAAAAAACAGCACCTTGTTTGAGGTGCTGTTTTTTGCATATCAAAAGCTTTAACTCCGTTCAAATTCCGATTAATGTCCGATGCAGCCCCTGCATAACAAGTTTGCGTTTTTAATGCGCCTCAAACGGCTGCCGACTCATTGTTTCGCACACGATATGAACCGGGCAGTCCCAAAATGCTCTTTCTGCGCGTTTCGCCGAATCCATGTCCGAAAATATTCCGAACACGACAGAACCGCTGCCCGTCATTGAGGCACCGAGTGCGCCTGCATTCCGCATTGCTGCAATATAACGGTCAATCTCCGGCGCAAAGCCGACTGCGGCGGGCAGCAAATCGTTTTGAAGCGCTGCGGCAATATCCGCGGGCGAACCTTGTTCAAGTGCGTTCAGCATGGCGGAACTCGGATTGCATGTGCGTGCGGGCTTTTTGCCGAGGTCGAGGGAGCGGAACAGTGCTCCGGTTGAAATGCCGCGATTACCGCGCACAAGCAGAAGGGGGAGTGCGGCAGAGGGAGCGGGGGTCAGCTTTTCACCGATGCCTTCACAAAGGGCACAGCCGCCGTGCAGACAGAACGGAACATCCGCACCGACGCGTTTTGCAATATCATAAAGCTCGTCTCTGCTTATGCTGCCGAAAAGCTGCTGCATGCCGTGAAGCACCGCCGCCGCATCCGCACTTGCGCCGCCGAGACCAGCTTCGGACGGAATACGCTTTTTAATTTGAATGCGCACACCGCCGCAGCCCGTTTTTTCCCGAAAAAGCCGTGCTGCGGTGAATGCAGTGTTGACGGGCGGAAGCGGAGTTGTGCATTCAACAATAATGCCGCCGTCGTTTGCTTCCGAGAGTTCAACGGTCACAGTATCGCAAACATCGATGCTGTGCATGACGGTTCGGAGATCGTGATAGCCGTCCGTGCGTTTTTTCAGCACTTCAAGGGTCAGGTTAATCTTTGCGGGTGCATTGAGGATTATTCTTTGTTCCGTCATGCAATAAGCCTTTCTTTAATCAAATTTAATCACCGAAAATGCTTTCGGGAAAAATATTTTCAACTTTTTAACAGGTTTTTTCCTGCGTTCGGCAAAAACGGGAGGATTCGACAAAAAACAGAATCCTTCCGCACGGCACGAACCGATGTGTTCAGTATGCATGATTCAACCCGCTTTTGTCAATACTGAAATCACGGAGATAATTTCGTTCAAGGAGGATTTTCAGATGAATAAACAGGAAAAAAACGGAAAAAGGAGCGCGTCGGTGTTCGGAAGATTCTGTTCGGCAATTGCGTTGTGCACAATTATTGTGACGCTTGCCGCCACGGCATTGCCGATCATCGCGCTTGCCGTGCGCAGCATTTCGGACAGGCCTGCCGCAGGTGCGGCGAATGAAAGTTCGAATATCTATTCGACGGAACGGGACGGCGCGGTCTTTCGCCTTCATATCCTTGCAAACAGCGATTCGACGGAGGATCAAAGGGTAAAGCTTGCGGTGCGTGATGCGGTGATTGAATACGAACGCGAACAGACAGGCGCGGCGGATGCTTTTGATGCGGCGGATGCGGAAAGCATTCTTCGGGCACACGGGGACGGAATTTTGCAGACGGTGCGCAGAACGCTGAAAAAGTGCGGAGCGGAATACGATGCGCAGCTTGCCGTCGGCAAATTCGGTTTTCCGGAAAAACAATACGGGGAAACGGTCTATCCTGCGGGAGAGTATCGCGCGCTGCGCATATTGCTCGGCGAAGCACGCGGCAAAAACTGGTGGTGCCTGATGTTCCCTCCGCTGTGCATAGCTGACCTGAACGGTGCAACAATAGATGATAAAGGCAGTGAAGCTGGCGGCAGCGTTCCCGACGGTGCGGATGCGGCACAGAATGAGCATGCTGAGGAAAGCAGGGAAACGGTTGAACCCGCCGCAGGCGCGCCGGCTTGTCCGACGGACGGGAAAGTGCATTTTCGGAGCCTGATTGCGGAGTTTTGGCACAGTCTTTTCGGATAAAGGGCCGACGAGGAACGGGGTTCCGTGTGAAACCGCAAATGAAACAGTGACGCCGAAAACGCTGCCGATTAATGAAATTCAGGAGATTTTTGATATGAAACAATTGAAAAAAATTGCGGCGGCGGTACTGATTGCCGCAATGCTCGGCCTGCTTTTGCCGCAGCTCGGGGTAAATGCGGAGGCATTGAAGCGCGGAAGCCGCGGCGACCTTGTGCGGCAGCTTCAAACAAGGCTGCGCAGCTGGGGTTATTACAGCGGAACGGTTGACGGCGTATACGGCGCAAAAACCGAATCGGCGGTGCGCGCTTTCCAAAAGCGGAACGGGCTGACGGCTGACGGAATTGTGGGGCAGAAAACGGCGGCAGCACTGGGCTTGAATCTGCCTTCGTCAACGGGCGGCGGTTCGGCCGCATCCTCAAACGGAAACCTTTATTTGCTTGCGCGCCTTGTTCACGGCGAAGCAAGAGGGGAACCATACAAGGGAAAAGTCGCGGTTGCGGCGGTTGTGCTGAACCGCGTTCGCAGTGCATCGTTTCCGAACACGATTGCAGGCGTTATCTACCAAAGCGGTGCGTTTGACGCCGTGAGCGACGGGCAGATAAACCTTGCGCCGGATGATGAGTCAATCCGTGCCGCACGGGACGCAATGAACGGCTGGGATCCGAGCAACGGATGTTTGTATTATTACAATCCTGCGACCGCAACAAGCAGATGGATGCTCTCACGGCCCGTTCTGCTGCGCATCGGGGCTCATGCTTTTTGCTGAAAAACTGCGGAACTTTGAACAGAAAAAGGTCAAAAGGTGACGTTGAATTATGAGAGAAGAAACACTTAACCCGATGCAGGAGGCGATAGCTTTCGGGCGGGTCATACCCGGCGCGGCGGCGGAGTTTGCGAATGAGCCGCGCGCGGAGGAATTTTACAGCGATGCATTTTCGGCGGAAGGCAATGAGAACAGCGCACCGCGGGAAGCAGCAAAACCGAATGCGGAACGCCAATCCGAGGCAGTAAAGAAAGGAACGAACGGAGGCGGTTCGGGCGGCGGGTTCGACCGTTGGCGAATGCGCGGAGCCGCTTCGGGAGGATTCCGAACGCTGATTCTGTATTTGATTCCGGCGATATTGGCGGCAGCGGTGATAATTGCGGCCGTTTGGGGCAACAGGCAGAAGACGCTTGCCGAAAATTACAGACGTACGGCGGAAAACATGTACCGTGCAGCTTATCATGAGCTTACGGAATCTGTTTATAACCTTAATATCATGCTTTCAAAACTGCTGATTTCGGAAGCACCCGCAACGCTTTGCACAACGCTGGACGATATAAGGCACGAGAGCGGAATATGTGTGGGCTTGATGGCACAGATTCCGCAGTCCCATATTGACAATGCGGAGCTGAACGCTTTCCTTGTGCGCATATCGGACTATTCGGAAGGGCTTGCGGGGCGTGTGCTGAGAGGTACGCCGCTTTCGAATGATGACAGAGAACAGCTTGCTGCATTGTTTGAGGCAAGCGGCAATATTTATGAGGAACTGCAAATGAAGCTGAGCAGCGGAGATATTCCTGTTGCTGCAATTGCGGCGGAGGATTTCTTTGAATCCGAAAATTCGAACGCGGAGCATGGCGGAAACGCTTCAAATGCCGGACAGGATGAAGCCGATTCGCGCTATCCGACCCTTATATACGACGGCCCGTTTTCCGAAAGCACGGAAAAACGCGAGCCGCAGGGGCTTTCGGGTGCTGAGATCGATGAAGCGGAAGCATATCGGCGTGCAAAGGCTTTTTTCGGCGGAGCGGGGAGCGAAACTCAACCTTCGGAGCTGAAACTTGCAAGCTGCTCCGGCGGCAGAATTCCGAGCTATGATTTTTCGGGAAAGTTTGCCGACGGACGTGAATTTGACCTTTCGATAACGGTGCGCGGGGGCGAGCTGCTCTGGTTCATGACATCGGCGGAGGGATACTCACAGGATGCGCCGAACGAGTCCGAGACGGACGCGCTGAATGCGGCGGGACTTGACTTCCTTGCGGCGAAAGGTTATCCCGCAATGCGGGCAACCTATGCGCAGTATTATCCGGGGGCGGTGCTGATAAGCTATGCCGCAACGGAAAACATTGACGCAGAGACATCGGATTCGGGAAGTTCGGCCGAAGGTGCGGCAAATGCAGGCGGAAACAATGTGATAATCTATAATGATCTTGTGAAGATTTGGATAGACAGAACCACGAAAAAGATAGTCGGTGCGGATGCGAGAAATTACCTTTTCAGTCACACCGAGCGCAGCTTTCCGACTGTGCTTGCGGCAGAGGAGGATGTTCGAACAAACCTTGCGCCCGGGATTGAGATAGTGCAAACGAACCTTGCGCTCATTCCGCAGGATGACCAAACCGAAAAGCTCTGCTATGAATACAAAGTTCGATTCGGCGGCAATGATTATGTGGTTTATCTCGATGCCGTGACGGGCAACGAGGTGCAGATATTCAGAATCATTGAGGATGAGAACGGGCAGCTTGCCGTGTGATGCCTTTGTGCCGCACAAACCGAATCGGCAGGGCGACGGCATAAACGGGAGGAAGACACGAAACACGGAAATGAGTAATTGAACGGACAATATTAAACAATACGAAAGCGGTTCTTCAATACAGCGGGGGAGCCGCTTTTTTGCGTTTCCGTGCGACGAACATACGGCCGAACATATATTTGAATGCGGGGCGGCGCCGCTGTTGAATAACGGGCGGGAGGTGCTATAATTCTTTTGAAGAAAAAACAGGAGGAACAGTAATGTTTTTATTTGATGCGGACAAAGCCGCAAACGGCGGCATTTTTCGTGAACTTTGGGCAATTGTCAGAAATTTTGCAATGACCTCCGGATTGCGGCTTGCGGCGGCAATCATTGTTTTGCTTTTGGGGCTTAAAATTGCAAAAGCTGTTTTGAAACGCTATGAAAAAAGCCGTGCCTTTCAAAAAATCGTGCCCGATGTGCGCGGCGTTGTGCGCTGGCTTGCGGGCTTTTTGCTGTATGCGCTGATAATCGTGCTTGTGATAGGCATTTTGGGAATCCCTCTCGCCTCGGTTGCAACAATAATCAGTTCTGCCGCAATCGCAGTCGGCCTTGCATTGCAGGGCAGCCTTTCCAACCTTGCGGGCGGAATCGTGATTCTTGCGTTCAAACCCTTCCATGTAGGTGATGTTATCCAAACGGGAAGCTATAACGGAACGGTGGAAAGCATCGGTGTGTTTTACACAACGCTCACAACATTCGACAATCAGCGCGTTGTTTTGCCCAATGCGGGGCTTTCAAATGCAAACATCACAAATGCTTCCGCTTTTGACACGCGCCGCGTTGACCTCATCGTTTCCGCCGGATGCGACACGGACAGTTCGGCCGTTCATGCTGCAATCGAACGCGTTGTAAAGGCGCAGAAATATGCTTTGAACGAACCCGCGGCCTTCATCCGCCTGAATGACTGCACGGACGGAAAACAGAATTTTGCCGTCCGCGTCTGGTGCAGAACCGAAAACTATTATGATTTATACCACGATTTGCAGGAGGGCATACGCGAGGAGTTTGTCCGCTGCGGCATTGCACCCACCCTGCCCGTGATGAACGTGAAATTGAGCAAATGAGGACGCATTGTTTGTTATGCGTTATACGTTATGCAACGCAGCTTACCGACGGTGATGAGCTTGACTTGAACGCTGCGGATATGAATAACAACGGCAGAGCCGAAATCGGTGATGCACTTGTGATTCTTCGTTCCGCAATGACTTTGTGAGAAATGCGGATAAAACCTGATAGGTTTCGGAATCTCGATTCGGTTATTGAAAAAACAAAAAACAATTCTCGGACGGCAGGACGCTGTCCGAGAGTTTTAACGCAAAACGATTTCGGCAAAGGATGTCTTCAGCTGTTATCCGGGGCTGTTTGCACAACTGCTTCGATTGCGGTTGTGCTCTCCGGGTCAATGCTTTGAGTGTGCGGTGTCATCGTATTTTGCGTTTGACGGGCGGCAGGGTTTACTCCTTCATTTTGAAGTCGGAGTTCCTTTAAAAGTTCCTTCTGAAGAGCAAAAATCGCATTGACTTTGTCGTAAAGGTCTTCTATCATTATTTCAGTTTTAAGATTAACTTTATAATCGTTTTCGGCTCTGCGCCTGTCCTTTTCTTCCTGCCTGTTCTGACTCATCATTATGAGGGGAGCTTGAACTGCTGCCACACATGATAAGGCAAGGTTCAGCAAAATGAACGGATAGGGATCGAACGCTTTCACAGCAAGCAGCACGTTCGCAAGCATCCACAGAATGAGGAGGCCGGCAAACGAAAAAATAAATGCCCAGCTTCCTGCAAACTTTGCAATTGCATCGGCAGCACGCTGCCCGAAGGTGTACTTATCTTTTTCACGGTTCGGATTTTCTGAAACCTTGCTGTCCGCAAGAAGATTAAGCACGTCCTCATCGGTCATGTCGCGCTTAATTCCTTTGATGACTTCTTTTAATAACTTTCGATTCTCCTTCATTTAAAAACCTCCTCAAAAAACTCTCGGTAACAGCTTCAGCACTCCGTGTCGGGCATGGGAATGCAGTTCGGTGTATCAACGGGGCGGAAGAAAAAGGGGCCCTTCGTTTTAAGTAAAATAAGAGAAGTCCCGATCAAAAGCTCCGTATGGGAGGCAGGGTCATCCAAAGGAATGCCGAAATCCTCACGGATACGTTTGATGCGGTAAAGTATGGTGTTGCGATGCGTAAAAAGCATATCGCATGTTTTTTTGAGCGAACAGCTGCATATAAGGTATGTGTAAAGCGTTTCGCAGTATTGAGTTTCTTTTTTTCTGTCATGCGCTGCAAGTTCACGCAGTTTCGGCGGAATAATGTTTTCATTGCCTTCAAGCCGTTTCAGCATAAGCGGTGTGCGCAGCTGTGAAACGCTGCATACATTGCCGCAGCTGAATTGTCCGTATGTCATCAATTCAAGAGCGTCGTGTGCGGCCTGATAAAGTGAAGGCAAGTCAAACAGATCTTCAATCTCGTCTGAAACGATGATTTTAAGCTGAAATTCTTTCGCCAGTGCAGTTAATTCGGCTCGACTGTAGTTATTATGAAGAAACATAAATATATTTTCATGATACACAAAAGCATGAGAGTCCGAAAAACAGGAATAAATCTCCGTTTTGAGATATCGTTTGCCGAGGTACTTGCTGTGGTAAGCAGAAAGGTCGATCAGCGCAAAAGCTGCCGGATGAAAATCCGCGAGGTAGGTATTTATAGTTTGCAGTTTGAAATATGGCGCTGACGGAAAGCCGCCGTCGAGCAGATGCATGAGTATCTCTTCGGTTGTTTCGAGAGGTTTGTCGATGCGGCTGACTTCGATAAAAAGCTGTTTTGCCAGAACTCTTTCGACTGTTTGCCATGTTTGCAGCGGAATGTCCGCCATGCAGCCGTCCGTGTCAACGCATATCAGATAGCCGAGCCGCACCCCGGAGCATGTGAGCGGGGCAAACCTGCGCAGGAAAGGGCTGTCAGAAAGCTTTATGCAGTCAGCACAGCCGCCGTTAAGGGATTCACTTTGGCTTATCAGCGCACCCGCTTCATATGTGATTTCGCCGAGCTTAACAGCATTTATAAACAAGGAATCGGTAAATTTCGCAGGATAGTATGACGCTGCAACATGAAAGGTGTCATTAATTACAAGCAGCGGATAACCGAGCAGGCGACCAACGTCGGCTGCAAGTCCGGCTATATCATCATTTAACAAAAAATCGTTCAATAAAACAGCGATTTCACTGCTTCCAAACGGGGCTTCATTCATCAAATCCTGTATCCCTTCTGTTTGTGCGGAATGCACAAACGAAATCGATAATATTATATCCGCAGCGTATTGTCGATTCAAGACAAAAGATTAAAATATAATCATCAGAAATGAGAAGAGAAGCACGGACGGATGTTACGGAGATGCTTCTCTGAAGGAAAAGAGGCAATGATAATGAGTACAAAAGCTATCCGCATAATTGATATTGCAGCGGGAATTTTACTGACGGCAGGCGGTGTGTTCTGCCTTTGCAATCAGGATGCCGCGGTGGTATCCGCCGGGATTCTGTTTGGGCTTTTCATGCTTGCGGCAGGCATTGCGGAAATAGTCGTGTTTGCCGGAACAAGCAAAACTCTGTTGGGTTCGGGCTGGCTGCTGCTGAACGGAGTGCTGACCGTTATAATGGCTTTGCTGCTCCTGTTCAACCAATGGTTCACGCTGCTTTCATTGCCCCTGCTGTTTACACTTTGGCTTTTGTTCTCGGGTATCGGCAGATTTGTAAGTGCCTTTGACCTGCGTGCGCTTGGTGTGCGTGCTTGGGGTTGGGTGCTTGCAATTGGCATTCTGCTTACTGCGGCAGGCATTATATGCATGATGGAGCCGTGGATAAGCGTTGCGGCTGTCGGTTTAACCGTGGGACTGGTGCTGATTCTGCAGGGCATCAGCTTGGTCGTATGCGCCTGCGTTTCTTCGGGCAGAGAAGTCTGAAAAAAGCTTCTCGTTTCTGCAAGCAATGCCTGAGTGCGGAAAAGGCTTTCCGCGCAGCAAAGCTTTAACATATATCAAAAATCAATATTTGGAGGAAATTAACTATGTTGCCGGTAGTATTTAATGAAAAAATGTTCGATGATCTTTTTGACAGTGACTTCTTCGGCGGAAGGAATCCGCTGTACGGCAGGCACGCAAAGAACCTTATGAAGACTGATATCCGCGAAAAAGATGACGGCTATGAAATGGCTGTTGATCTGCCCGGGTTCAACAAGGACGAAATCAAGGTTGAGATTAAAGACGGTTATATGACCGTCAGCGCAAACAAGGATCTTGACAAAGATGAAGCGGATAAGAAGGGGCGTGTCATCCGCCGTGAACGTTATGTCGGCACATGCAGCCGCACTTTCTATGTCGGAGATATCAAGCCTGAGGATGTAAAGGCGAAATATGAATCCGGTGTTCTTAATATTGTTCTCCCCAAGGAGGAACAGAAAGAACTTCCGACTGCAAGCACGGTTACGATCGAATAATCGGCTTTCAACAGCTGAGAGTCACGGTTGATTGAAATTCAGCGGTACAGTGCCGCAGCATATGCGGCAAACGGCCTTCGCGGAAGGGAAACTCTTTTGGCGAAGGCCGTTTTTTATGCAATTCTGATTTTGATAAAAATATTTCCTCGAGTTCAAAACAATTCAAAACAAACGGCAAATCACAGCCGCTCGGTTCAAACTCATTTTGTGAGATTTGTATTGCCGAGTTCATCAACAATGTTTTCAAAATGCGCCCCGCGTGAAGCCTTTACAAGCACCGTGTCTCCGGGCTTTGCAAAATGCAGCAGAGCAGTTGACACAGTGTCCTTCGAAATGCGGAAAACGTTTCGCATTCCTGCATTTTCCGCACCGAGAGCAATATCTGACGCAAGGTCGCCTGCGGTGAAGAGCGCGTCAAGCCCGCATTCGGCGCAATATGCGCCGAGGCTTTTGTGCAGTGCAGCGGAGTTTTCGCCCAATTCGAGCATATCTCCGAGCATTGCGATTTTCCGGCAGCCGGGTTTTGCAGCCGAAACGAGAGCGGTGAGCGCGGCGCGGACGGAATCGGGTCCGGCGTTATAGCAATCGTCAATAACGGTGAACTTTTCGGAGCCGGCGGAAGCGGAGCTTTCCTCGAAATTTGCATCTGCATTATTTGCAGCTGCATTTGCGGCAGGGAGGCAGCAGGCAAAAAGCACGCGCCAACGATGTCCGACAGGGCTGAAGCTTTCAATGCCCGCTTTTACCTGCTCGGCAGTCAGCCCGAGTTCATGTGCCGCAGCGGCGGCGGCAACGGCGTTTTGAACCATATGCAGCCCCGCTGCGGGCATTGAAACGGGGATTCGTGTTCCGAAATAATTCAGCACAAAATCGGTCTCCGCCGCATCAATGAAGCGTATGTTTTCGGGATGCACGGGCAAGCTTTCGTCCATGCCGTAAAACTTTACGGGAATGGGTGAGGTCTTTGCGTATTCACACAGTTTATCATCCGCCGCATTAAAAAACAATCTGCCGTTATGCGGCATATGCTTCACAACCTCGGTTTTGGCGCGAAGTACGCCGCTGCGGTCGATAAGGTTCTCAAGGTGCATATTGCCGATATTGGTGAAAACAACGTAATCGGGACGTGCAATTGCGCCCAATCTGTCCATTTCGCCGAAGTGGCTGATGCCCATTTCAACAACCGCAAGCTCGTGATGCGGTTCGAGACGGAAAAACGTTTGAGGCAGTCCGTATTCGTTGTTGAAATTGCCTTCCGTGCTGAGAACGCTGAATTTTTGTTCAAGCACACAGGAAAGCATCTGCCGCGTGCTTGTTTTTCCGACGCTGCCGACAACGCCGATAACCTTCACGCCGCTCTTTTCGCGTATGTAGCCTGCAATGCGCTGCATTGCGCGCAAGCTGTTTTCAACAAGGATCTGCGGAATCGGAATGTCAAGTTCATGCTCCACAACCGCTGCGGCGGCACCGCTGCGCCGTGCGGATTCAACATAATCGTGCCCGTCCGCCCGCTCGCCCTTATCTGCGATAAACAGCCAGTCGGGTTTAACTTTGCGGCTGTCGAGGGTGATGCCCTCAATAAGCATATCCCCGATGTATGCGGGGTCTTCACAGTGAACAAGCTGACCGTCCGCGGCGGTCATGGCTTCGGAAATTGTAAGGTTAATCATAATGCTGTATGCTGTCTCACTTTTTATAAAATGGAGTATATACGCTTCCCTTAAACATCGGGAAGCCTGTGTCAATGCCGTCGCTCGGTTTCTCTCAAAAGCAGGCTTTCCTTAATAATCGCTTCAAGCAAAGCGGGAAAATCCAGCTTATCGGCCGCAGCTTCCTGCGGAAGCAGGCTGACGGGCGTCATGCCGGGCAGGGTGTTGGCTTCAAGGCAATAAATACCGTTTTCGTCAACCATAAAGTCGGCCCGTGCATATGCGCCGAGATCGAGAACACGGAAGACTTTGCGGGTTGCTTCCGCCATGCGCTCGGCGGTGTCCGAATCTATATCCGCCGGGCAGATTTCAACGGTGCAGCCCGGTTGATATTTGTTTTTATAATCGTAAAAACCATGCTTCGGGATTATTTCGATTGCGGGAAGAACTCTGCTGCCGACGATACCGACGGCGAACTCGCGCCCTTTGATGTATTTTTCAACTATAACGGTGTGTTCAAGGCTGAAAGCCGAATCCAGCGCGGTGAAAAATTCATCGTTCGTGCGGACGATTGAAACGCCGACACTTGAGCCGAGGCTTGCGGGCTTCACAACGCAGGGCAAACCGAGCTTTTCGCAGAGCTCGGCCGCGCGGCATTTGTCCGATTCGGAAAGAATCACCGCTTCGGGGGTCGGAATTCCGTGCGTGCGGAAAAGCTGCTTTGAAAGGCTCTTGTTCATTGCAAGCATGCAGCCCTGCGCACCGGAACCGGTGTAGCAAATGTTCAAAAGGTCGAACACTGCCTGCAATTTGCCGTTTTCGCCTTCGTCACCGTGCAGTGCATTGAAAACAATATCCGCACTTTTGCAGATTTCAAGAACGTTTTTGCCGAAAAAACCCGATGCACGGTCAAAAAAACTTTTGACGCACGGCGCGGCTGCACCGATGGCATGATTTTCGATCGGCAGTGCTTTTTCAAAAACCTCTTCGGGTCTGCAATCAAGCGGGAAATCCACGCATGCATCAACAAGCACAACATCGTGCCCCGTTTCGCGCAGCGCACGCGCAACCTGAATTCCTGTGGAAAGCGAAACATCCCGCTCGCTGCTCCTGCCGCCGCAAAGTACTGCTATCTTCATTTTATGTTATCATCCTTTCAAACTCAGCCAATCTGTTTGCAAAACCGCCTGCTCCGCAGGCACGAAAACAGTGTATTCACATTTCAAGCAAAAGGTGAATGCAATGACCGCTTTTACCCAAACCGAACGCCGAACCGCGGCTGCTTTTTGAAAACAGCCTGTTGAATCAATTCATTTTATGCAAAAGCACGAACTGTTCGGCGTGCTGCTTAATTATAGCACATAATTCGCCGGCGGCAAGAACTTTTGAAAGAAATATGAAAAAAAACTGCCCGATTCTTTGACTGCTGCCGCAGGCGGAAGGAACGGTGCGGAACATAATGTTTTCATGTTTTTTACGCAAACATGTCCGAATCGGTAAACGAACAAAAAGTGTTCGGCAGTTTTGCTCGGTATGTGTTGACTTTTTGCCGCAACTCTGCTACAATACGAGTCGCAGAGGGGGATATCCTTTCTGTTAAAAATAAATATCAGCTATGCGATGTAATCGATTGCTGCAAAGATCAACGTTCGGAACAACGGAAAAAGAACTCATTAAAGGTTCGGATCTTCGACATTTCAATGGGAGTTTTCGTGCTGAACGGATGTTGATAAGGCATCGACTCAAATGAACGAGGCATTTTGCCCACGCGACCGGCACTGTGAGTGTGAGGGTGCGCCGAACCGAAGTTTTTGAAAGTCCTTTTTGAGAAAGTCTTTCGGGGGAACAAAAGTTCGCCATTACGGTGTTCAAACCGTGAGAAGGCAGGCGTTATCCGCAGGCGTTGAATTCATTCGTATGGTTTTTGCTCAAAAATTCGGCTCGGGGGAGCGGTTCGAAAACGTTTTGTGTTCGGCAGGACGGTTGTTCGCAGTTGCTTTGCGGATTTAAAAATTTCCGCTTTGCTGTTCGATTTTTGTGCCGAAAATCAATACGGGTGAACATCAATTGCCGCAGCACAAGTCAGGATACTTGCACCGCATAAAGCGCAAGCTTCGGGCGGTATCTCCGTATGGCTTATTTTTTGTGCGGTTTCGGCAAAGCAGAAGCTGCTTCAAAACATTGAAATTTCAGTCATATGCAAGAACTTTTCAAGTGCGCAGCGGAATCTGTTTTTTGATTCCGTGTGCGGCCTTTCCGGTCAGTTTGTTGATTCCACCGTGCTCATATTAAAATCAGAGGTTTGCCGAACAGCTTTTTCACAGAACAGGTCTTGGCTTAAGAGCTTTTTGCAGGGAGCATATTTGTTCGGCGCAAAAATCGGAAGTTTCGGAGGTATTTTTGCTATGAAGAAAACAATTGCACTGTTTGCAGCGGTTTTGATGCTGCTTTGTGCAGTTCCTTTCGCCGCAATCGGCGAGATGAACCTTGCCGCGGCGAAAACAGCGGGCGATTTCCCCGATGCCGTTTTCGATCCGCTCGGTGATGCTGCATCCGTTGAATACAGCCATAACACGAATTTCACCGGCGAAAGCGGCACGGAGTTCGTATCCGACGGTGAAAACGGAATTAAATCCGCCAGCGGCGGCATGAGATCATCCGTTGTCACAATCACGATAACGTTCGGAGAAGCTGTTTCGAATGCGCGCCTTTCGTTTGATTACAAGGTAAGCTCGGAAGCACGCTACGACTATCTGTCCGTTAACGGAAGCACGGAAAAAACTCTCAGCGGGGAGATCGACTGGACAAATTACTCTCAGGCGGTCACTGCGGGGAGCGTTGTTACGCTTGCTTATGTTAAAGACAGCTCCGGCGACAAAGGAAGCGACTGCGTTTGGTTCAAAAACTTTGCGCTGCAGAGCCTTGGCACGGTCACGTTTGAAAATGTTGATCCGCTGGCGGTGCTGACGGTGCGCAATGCGGAGGGAAATATCGAAAATCCGACGGCGAACAGCAGCGTTTATGCACTTGCGGCGGGAGATTATTCCTATACCCTTACCCGCTTCGGCTATCAAATGCAGAGCGGTGAATTCACTGTCTCCGGAGATATGAGCATTGAGCTTGATGCGATGACGGAGCTTGAGACCTGCACGATTAATTTTTCCGTTACTCCTGCGGAAGCGAGCGTCACCTTGACGCATCCGACCGGCGGCGAGATGCAGGCTGATGAGAGCGGAGCGTTTGTGCTTCCGAAAGGCGAAGTTTACAGCTATACGGTTTCGGCGGCGAATTATGTGACGGCAAACGGCAGCTTCACGGCTTCCGCGGATGCGGTTATTGAAGTTGAATTGACGTATGCGGGCGAAGCGTGGGACGGCACAACCGTAACTCAGCCGGCGGAGGAAAACGGCGTGTACATGATTTCCGATGCGGCGGAATTTGAATGGTTTGCACAATTCGTGAATGCGGGCAACAGCACGGCAAATGCCGTATTGACTCAAAATATCAACTTTAACGGAAAAGCGAGAACCGCGTTCGGCATTTATGATTACGCGGACAACAACTCCGGCTATAACGGCACTTTTGACGGCCGAGGCTTTGCCGTTACGGGAATTGCGGGAGAAGACGGAATCCTTGGCTGCATAGGTCCCGACGGCGTGGTGAAAAACATAATCGCAAACGTGAACATTGCAAGCGGTGCAAACATCGGCGGCATTGCAAACACAAGCAAGGGTCTTGTTGAAAACTGTCTTGTTGCGGGTTCCGTTTCAACAAGTGCGAACTATTGCAGTTCGGCAGGTATCGTCGGACGGGCAATGACGGGCAACACCGTTCGCGGCTGCGTCAACAACGCTGCAATTTCAAACACGACAAACAGCTATGCTTCAACCTTGAGCCTCGGCGGCATCGTCGGCTATACTTACGGCACGGTTGAAAACTGTTATAACACCGGTTCGCTTTCTGCAAAACAGGACCGCACAACGAACAAGGGCATCGGCGGCATTGCGGGGCAGATTCACGCGCCCGCAATCGTTCGCAATGTTTATAATGTCGGCAGCGTAATCGGTCCCGAAGCAGGAATCGGCGGCATTGCAGGCGTCCTTAAAGGAACGCTGCAAAACGCATATTTCCTTGAAGGCACCGCTTCAAACGGCGTTTCTTCCACGGAAGGAACTCCGACGGCGGAGTATGCATCAAAAACAGCTGAGGAAATGCGCTCTGCGGAGTTTGCGGCAATCCTCGGCGAAGCGTTCAACAACGACACGGACGGCATCAACGGCGGAATGCCCGTGCTGACATGGCAGGGCGGGAGCGCCGAACAGCCGAATGAAATCGAGATTGCACTGCTGCAATATCCGGAGCTTATCCGTGATTTTGTTGACAAGACGCAAACGGTGGATATGAATGCGCTGATGAACGATATTCAGCTTCCCCGCCCGAGCACGCTTGAGGATGCAGGTATTCTTACGGATCGTTCCAATCAAAAAGTGCTGATGGAAAGCATGAATACGGATGCATTTGAGTTCTACGGCTATCACGGCATTGTTTATCGTCCGCTGCCCGGAAGCCCTGCCGTCACGGTTCAATACAGGATTTCCGTTCAGGACAGGAACACGGAGGAAATTCTCGGTTCCCGCGTGTTTGAACTTACCATCCTGCCTTTGACGGAGGCGGAGCTTGCCGAAGCGGAGCAGGTGATGCGGAGTGCCTGCACCGAGGAAGTGTATTGGAACGGAATAAAGGGCGAAAATGCGAACAAGGACAGTGTCACGGCAAACCTTGCACCTTTCTCCGAATTGGTACTGAACGAGAACGGCGGTTTTGACTATATTCGCGGTGCGGTGAATATCACTTTCGGCGGCATCGATGTTGACGATCTGCCCGGATACGATCCGATGTCCTACCAGCCGTGGCGTGAATTCCGCTCAAGCCATCCTTCAATTATCACGTGCGAGAACCTGCTTGTGACAAGACCGGAATACGATACTCTTGTTACGATAGACAGCGTATTCACATATACGAAGTATGCAAAGTATTGGGAGAAATTCGGTGAGAATTCCGATTATGCCCGTTTCGAAGCTTTCTTTAAGCAGCCTGTTTCGGTCACGGTCAAAGTTCTCGGAACGTCCGGCAGCGGAACGGTTGAGGATATCACCGCAACCGTTCGCATCAACGGCAGGAACTTTGCGGGATTCACAAACCCTGCAGAATTCACATTTACTGCGCCCGGTGATGCGGACAGCACCGTTTGGGATGCAATTTCGGCCGCACTTGCGGCAAACGGCTGCACTTTCGACGGCGACGGTTATCTGCTTCGCTCAGTGACAGATGTGAACGGGGTTACGCTTTCCGTGGGAACCTACGGTGAGGCCTGCGGATGGTTCTACAAGCTGAACGGGGAGGGTGATCAGCCCGCTGCCGGCACGAATGCGCTTGCAGACGGTGATGTGATAGAACTCTTCTACACCGACAACAATGAGGCGGAAGGAATCGTTACCCTTGTCGGAGATGTTAACGGAGACGGTATTGTGACTGTTGTTGATGCATTGATGCTGCTTCGCTGCGCACTCGGCACCGAACCCACAACCGCTGCTGCACTTGCAAACGGTGACATTGACGGCGACGGAGTGCTTTCCGCTGAGGAGGCACTTGCCGTGATGCGCATGGCAATTCAAATGTAATAGGAACTGCTTGAATGCGAACACAGCGTGATATGAATTAAACCGAAGGGGAAAGCTGCCGCACTGCGGGCTTTCCCTGTTTTTTACCCCGAAGCGGGGGAGGAAGCGAGCGGACAAGGGATGAAAAGCGACTGCGGAAAGAATATATCGAAACAATTTGCGGCAAATGCGGAGTACGGAAAACCTTTTTGATTGACAATTCGCTCTTTCGGGGATATAATAAATATTTATAATGGGAATACTGTTATTTAAAGGAAAAAACTCACGGAGGTATACAAATGGGCCTTATTGACCGACTGTTGGGCAACACGAGTGCGCAGCAGATAAAGAAAATACAGCCTCTTGTTAAAAAAATAAATGCACTTGAGGACGGAATAAAAAAACTTTCCGATGCGGAACTGCGTCACAAGACGGTGGAATTCCGTGAAAGACTGGCGAAGGGCGAAACGCTTGATCAGCTTTTGCCGGAAGCTTTTGCGGTTGTTCGCGAGGCGGCCGTTCGCACCATCGGGCAAAGGCATTATGATGTTCAGCTCATAGGCGGCATCGTGCTGCATCAGGGGCGAATTTCCGAAATGAGAACGGGCGAAGGCAAAACACTTGTTGCAACGCTGCCCTCTTATCTTAATGCACTCCCCGGCAAGGGCGTGCATGTTGTTACCGTCAATGAATACCTTGCTGCGCGTGACGCGGCATGGATGGGCAAAATTCATCGTTTCCTTGGTTTGACCGTCGGCTGCATTGAGCGCGATATGTCGCCCGAGGCACGTGTTGCCGCATATAACTGCGATATAACCTACGGCACAAACAGCGAGTTCGGATTTGACTATCTGCGCGATAACATGGTCGTTTCGATTGACCATGTTGTTCAGCGTGATTTGAATTACGCAATCGTGGACGAGGTGGACAGCATTCTTATCGACGAGGCGAGGACGCCGCTTATCATTTCCACAAAAGCGGAAAAATCCACCGATATGTACAAGCGCGCGAATGAATTCGTGCGCAGGCTGACACGGGGCGAAGACGTTAAAAAGCTCACCAAATCGGAGCTTATGCAGGGCATGTCACAGGAGGAGAGTGGCGACTATATGTGCGACATAAAGGCGCGCACGGTCGCCCTCACCGAACAGGGTATGCGCAAGGCTGAGGTTTATTTCAACATCGACGATATTTCCTCGGCGGAGAATACGGAGATAAACCACTATATCAAACAGGCACTCAGAGCCAACGCACTGTTCACCGTTGATAAAGATTATGTTGTTCAGGACGGGCAGGTCATTATTGTTGATGACTTCACGGGACGCCTTATGATAGGCAGGCGGTATTCGGACGGCCTGCACCAGGCACTTGAAGCAAAGGAAGGCGTTAAGGTTGAAAACGAGAACCGAACGAGTGCAACGATAACCTATCAGAACTTTTTCCGCATGTATCACAAGCTTGCCGGCATGACGGGAACGGCAAAGACCGAAGAAACGGAGTTTATGGGCATTTACAACCTTGACGTTGTTGAAATCCCGACAAACAAACCCGTAAAGCGTGTGGACTATAACGACGTTGTCTGCATTAAACAGCAGGAAAAATACAACGCCATTATCGAAGAAATCATTCGCGCACACGCAACCGGGCAGCCGATTCTTGTCGGCACCGTTTCGGTCGAAAAATCCGAATACCTGAGCCGTCTGCTTACAAAACGCGGAATCAGGCACGAAGTTCTGAACGCAAAGCAGCACGCTAAAGAGGCGGATATTGTTGCGCAGGCAGGTAAGTTCGGCAATGTTACAATTGCAACGAACATGGCGGGCCGCGGCACGGATATTCTTTTGGGAGGAAACCCGGAATACCTCGCAAAGCGCGAAATGCGCCGCGAAGGTTATGACGATGATATGATAGAGTGGGCAACAAGCCACCAGGAGACCGAGGACGAGGCGATACTTGAAGCAAGGCGCAAATACGACGAAATCTACAAAAAACACAAGGCTGTTACCGATGCCGAACACGATAAAGTTGTTGAAGTCGGCGGTCTGTACATAATCGGTACGGAGCGGCATGAGTCAAGGCGTATTGACAACCAGCTGCGCGGCAGAGCCGGACGACAGGGTGACCCCGGTGCAACACGATTCTATGTTGCAATGGATGACGAGCTGATGTTGAGATTCGGCGGAGATCGTGCGGGCAGCCTTATGAGCCGTTTCCTTCCCGAGGGTGCGGATACGGGCTTTGAACTGGGTGCATTGACAAAGGCGATCGAAACAACTCAGAAGCGCGTAGAAAGCCATAACTACGAAATCAGAAAGAGCGTTCTCAAGTTTGACGACGTAATGAACAAAATGCGCGAGATAATCTACACTCAGCGCAGGCAGGTGCTCAGGGGTGCGGATGTTCATTCGGAAATTGCGCAGATGCGTGACGAAGCCATTCTGTCGATTGTTGATTTCTATTGCCCCGAAAAGCAAAAGCGCGATGTTTGGGATTACGGCGGATTGGATCACGAGTTCTTCAGAATGTTCGGAATCAAGGCGACGGATCGCATTGCGGCGGAAACGACTCACGGCGGAATGCTGAAGCTTTTGACCGAGCTTGCGGACGAACGATATACGGCTATCGAAAACCTGCTGAAGGAAAAAGGTTTCGACATGCGCGAAGTGGAACGCCGGTTCCTGCTGCTGACGGTTGATAAGCATTGGATGGATCATATCGATGCAATGGATCAGCTGCGCGAGGGTATCGGACTGCGCGCAATGGGCAATCAGGATCCCGTTGTGCAGTACCGCAACGAGGGCTTTGATATGTTCGAAACCATGACGGCCGAGATACGCAACGAGACGGTTATGAACCTCTACCACCCGGTAATCAGGGTTCCCGAACGGAGGCAGCCTGATATGATTCCGAGGCAGCCCGGCGCGGCGGGTGATCCTGCAAGGAATGCGGCAACGAATGCAGGCAGCCCGGAAAAAGCAAAACCGTTCCGCGTTGCGAAAAAAATCGGACCGAACGATCCCTGCCCCTGCGGCAGCGGAAAAAAATACAAAAAATGCTGCGGAAGAACCGCAGACTGATAACGGAGGCTCGGGTTTCGCCCAAACTCGACCGAAACCCGAGAAGTCGGTTTAAGCTTTTTTGAAAAATATTCTTGTTTTTAAAAAAGCAGATAATTCAGAACTTTAAAAAACAACGGGCGCAAAGCCACAAGGAGAAAACAATGTTAGATATTAAGCGAATCAGAAAGAATCCGGAGGAGCTTGTTGCTGCAATGAAAGCGCGCCGCAACAAGGGTGCGGATGTCAGCGGCATTCTCGAACTGGACGAAAAACGCCGCGAAGTAATTCAAAAGACGGAACAGCTCAAGGCGAAACGTAATGAAGATTCCGCAAAGGTTCCCGTGCTTAAAAAGCAGGGACAGGATGTTTCCGCGCTGCTTGCGGAAATGAAGCTTGTTGCGGATGAGATCAAGGAGCTTGATGCGGAGCTTGCGCAAATCGACGCACAATTTGACGACCTTCTGATGAAAATTCCGAATATCCCGCATTCCAGCGTTCCCGACGGTGCGGATGATCGCGACAATGCGGAGGTACGCAGGTTCGGAGAACCGACAAAGTTTGATTTTGAACCGAAAGCACATTGGGATCTCGGCGAGTCGCTGAACATTCTTGATTTTGCGGATGCGGGCAAGATAACGGGTGCAAGGTTCACGGTCTATCGCGGACTCGGTGCAAGGCTTGAGCGTGCGCTTATAAACTATTATCTTGATGTACATACCGAAAACGGCTATACGGAGATTCTTCCGCCCTATATGGTCAACAGAGCTTCCATGACGGGAACGGGTCAGCTCCCGAAGTTTGAGGAGGATGCATTCAAGGTTGCAGGCACGGACTACTTTCTTATCCCGACGGCAGAGGTTCCCGTTACAAACATTCACCGCGGCGATATCCTGAACGGTGAGGAGCTTCCCATCAAGTATTGCGCTTACAGTGCATGTTTCCGCAGCGAAGCGGGCAGTGCGGGCAGGGACACAAGGGGTCTTATCCGTCAGCATCAGTTCAACAAGGTTGAACTCGTTAAGTTCGTAAAGCCTGAAGACAGCTATGATGAGCTTGAAAAGCTTACGCATGATGCGGAACGCGTCCTGCAGGGTCTCGGCCTTCCCTATCGCGTTGTTTGCCTCAGCACGGGCGATCTCGGCTTCAGCTCTGCAAAAACCTATGATATCGAGGTATGGATGCCCAGTTACGGCAGATACGTTGAAATAAGCTCCTGCTCAAATTTTGAGGATTTCCAGGCGCGCAGAGCGCAGATTCGCTTCCGCAGGGATAAAAAGAGCAAGCCCGAGCTTGTTCACACACTTAACGGCAGCGGCGTTGCAATCGGAAGAAGCGTTGCGGCGATCCTTGAGAATTATCAGCAGGCCGACGGCAGCATTCGCATTCCCGAGGTGCTTGTGCCCTACATGCACTGCGATGTAATCAAATAAGCCGCATATCTAAAGGCAGCTTTGCTGTCGGCATCGAAATTGAAAAAACATTGCAGCTGAGTTTGAAATCAAAAAGCGTTCCGCACAACACGGGACGCTTTTAATTTTTGATAATCAGCTTTAAGCCGAACTGTTCACTTTTATGCCTGCGGCTTGTACGTTCACGGGCTGCGGGGGAAGTGAACAGCCCGCGAACCCGATGCCGAACGTAAAGGGCCAGAAATCGGCTTTTGCTCTGCACTTGCAGAAAAGCGCAAAATGCGGTATGATAAGGATGGAAAATTGTGCGCCGATATGCGCACGGAACATTAAACCCGGACGGTTTTAACAAAATGAAAAATATCTATCTTATATCAACCGGCGGAACAATTGCATGTGTGCCGACCGATAACGGGCTTAAGCCCGAGCTTTCGGCAAGGGAGCTTTTGAACCTTGTTCGCGGAGAAACTTCGAATTGCGCAGGCAGCACTTGTGAGGGTGCAAAGCAGTGCAGCGTTTTCGGCAATGTTCATTGTGTTGATCTTTTCAGCATGGATTCATCCAATATTCAACCTGAGGAATGGATCACCATTGCGGAAGCGATAAACCAATATGCGGACAAATGTGACGGAATTGTTTTGACACACGGAACGGATACCATGGCATACACTGCAAGCATGCTCAGCTTTATGCTTGCGGGGATTCGGATTCCCGTTGTGCTGACGGGTGCGCAGTATCCTGCGGTTTATCCGGACTCCGACGGAAGGCGCAACCTTGAAAATGCAATCATTGCGGCAACGGCGCTCACGGGCGGGGTATATATCTGCTTCGGCAATTCGCTGATGCTCGGCTGCCGCGCCGTAAAAACGCGCACAACATCGCTCAATGCGTTTGAATCGATTAATTACCCATATATCGGCACCGTAAGCGACGGCAGAATGCTTGCGCTGCACAGTCCGCAGGTTCGCAGCGAATACAGCTTTTCAACCGACATTGATCCGCGGGTTGCGCTCATAAAGCTTATTCCCGGACTCAGCCCGAAATTGCTTGACTGCTGCCTCGACTGCGACATTAAGGGAGTTGTTGTGGAGGCTTTCGGTTTGGGAGGAATGCACAGCATTCGCCGCAATCATCTGAAGGCAATTGAAAGGCTGATGGCGAACGATATTCCCGTCATTCTGACTTCGCAGTGCCTGTACGAACAGAGCACGCCCGATATTTACGAGGTCAGCCGTCCGCTGAAGGAACTCGGAATCATTTCTGCCGGTGATATGACAACGGAGGCGGCAATAACAAAGCTCATGTGGGTTCTCGGACACACGAGCGGCATTGACGGCGTGCGCAATATGATGCAGACGAACCTTGTGGGTGAGCTGACTCAAAAGGATTGAGATTGCGGGATGCTTCGAATCGTTTCGAACATTTCGAAAACGGCAAAGCCCCGAACGGGGCGGAAAGGAACGTATAAACATGAAAAAAAGCATTAGACTTTTCACCTTTATGCTTGCGGCCGTTCTTGCGGCCTGTGCTTTCGCGGGCTGCGGAGGGAACGAACAGCCCGCAAACCCGACTCCGGATGCAAACGAAGTTTTGGGATCTCCGAATATTTACAACGAACTTCTGAATGCTTCTTCCGCGCAATTCCTGCGCATAAACTCTGACGGACAGCAGAACGGTGAGCCGATTGTGATTCGCGATGAGGAAACGTTCAAAACCGAAATTTTGCCGCTTATTCCGGGCGCTCAGGCCCGTGCGGATGCGGAGGCGGCATATAATGCGGAATTCTTTCAAAAGTACTTCGTCATTGCTGCAAAATTCTATGTTTCCAGCGGATCCACAAGCTTCAAACTCAGCGGAGTAACAACCTTTAACGGAAACATCAATATCAGCATCGCGTCGGGCGTGAACGGCGTCGGCACGGGCGATATGGCAACTTTCCTCGGAATAATTTCACTCAGCTTGGATAAATACGATCCGGAAATGCCGGTGAATATTCTTTCGGTGCCGCTGATGACGGATAAGGAAAAAGAACAATAAGCGCGTTCGGGTCTGTTTTGAAACAGCTGCCGGTCAGCGAAAGAACAATTAGGCAAAATGAACAGCCCGAAAACGCAGATGCCCGATGCGGAGATTTGCAGCGGGTTCAGCGTTTTTGCGCAGTTTTAAAATGACGCTGCTTCAGCCGGCGCATCCCGCATATGCTTACTTGATACGTTTTTCATGCTGGAGACAAAAACAGATTGAAACGTAAAATTTGCTTCGGAGACATTCGGATGAAAAAACAACTGAACAGAAGTGAACTGCTCGGCAGTCTGCCTGTGAAGCGTGCGGTGCTGATGCAGATTCTGCCTGCAATTGCAAGCCAAATGGTTGCATTGGCTTACGGTATTGCGGATACTTATTTTGTCGGCCTGCTAAACGATCCGGACAAAACGGCGGCGGTCACGGTTGCCAATGCTGCGTTTTTGATGCTCACAGCTCTCAGCAACCTTTTCGGCATCGGCGGCGCAAGCCTTATTGCGCGGCTGCTCGGTGCGGGAAAGCCCGATAAGGCGCGGGAGGTATCCGTATTCTGCTTTTACGGCGGGCTTTTGAGTGCAGCCGTTTTCGGTGCGGCGGTCGGCCTTTTCAATGAACGGATCCTGCTCCTCTGCGGCGCGCGCGGTATGACGCTTGAATACGCAAAGGGTTATGTTTTTTACACACTGACGCTCGGTGCGGTGCCGACGGTGCTGACAACTTTGCTGACGAACCTTGTTCGCTCGGAGGGCGCGGCAGCGGCTGCAAGCTTCGGCGCGATTCTCGGATGCATTGTGAACATTGCACTTGACCCGATTTTTGTTCTTCCGTGGGGATTGAACATGGGCGCAGCGGGTGCGGGTGCGGCAACCGCAATTTCGAATGCGGTAGGGCTTGCATTCTTTATCTGCTACATCATTAAACAGCGCGGAAAAACCGTTTTGGGATTAAATCCCGCACTGCTCAGTCATTCGCGTGAACATGCGGGCGCGGTACTGCGCATAGGTGCACCGTCCGCTTTGCAATATGCTTTGACGGTCGTTGCCGTTTCGGCGCAGATGAATTTTGTTGCAAAATACGGCAATGAGGCGGTTGCTGCCGTCGGTATAACGAAAAAGCTTGATCAATTGCCGCTGTTTTTTTCAATCGGCGTTGCCAACGGCATGCTGCCGCTGATAGGCTACAATTATGCTGCAAAAAAGTTTAAACGAACAGAGGATTCGTTCCGCTTCGGATGCATCATCTCACTGTCATTTGCGCTTTTTTGCGTTGTGATATATGAAATTTTTGCGCCGGGACTGGCATCGCTGTTTATCAAAAACGAGGTAACGGTGAAATACGCGGCAGCCTTCCTGCGCAGGATGGTGCTTGCAATGCCGCTGATGAGCCTTTGCTACCCGCTGATAATCAAATTTCAGGCGATGGGCAAAGCAAAAGAATCGATAACGGTTTCGATTCTTCGCAAGGGAGTTCTCGATATTCCGCTCTATTTCATGATGGATGCACTGTTTCCGCTGTACGGCTGCATGTGGGTTCAGCCGATTGTTGACACGTTGTCCCTCGGGGTTGCGGCGGTGCTCAACAGGCGAATTGTGCGGCATGATGAATCAACTCGGCTTGAAGCGGAGAAAAATGCGGAATGATGCAGCTGCACCAAAATGAGCTGTCAACAGTAATATATATACAAGCCCGCCGGAAGTATTGCTTCCGTCTGCGGGAGAATAAGCTGCCTTCAGCGGGCAGAAAGGGGAGTTTATGTCAAAATGCATTATACTGACGGGCGGCGGCTCCGCCGGTCATGTGACGCCTAACATCGCGCTGCTTCCGTACCTTCGCGCACAGGGGTGCGAAATTCATTATATCGGACTTGCCGGAAGCATTGAGGAGAAATTGATTTCGGAACAGCATGATGTCAAATTTCATGCTATCGAATCCGGAAAATTCCGTCGTTATTTTTCGCTGAAAAACCTTTCAGACCCGTTCAAAGTGCTTAAGGGAATATCTCAATCCAAAAAGCTGATGAAATCGCTTCAGCCCGATGTTGTGTTCTCAAAGGGCGGTTTTGTGAGTGTGCCGGTTGTTATTGCCGCGAAAGGAAAAACAACAGTAATTTGTCATGAATCGGATTATACTCCGGGGCTTGCGAACCGAATTGCGGGCAGATTTGCCGACACGATTTGCGTAACATTTGAGGACACGCTGGAGCACCTCGGCAAGAAGCGCAGCGCCGCAGTTCATACAGGAACGCCGATTCGCCGCGAGCTTTTCAGCGGCAAGCGTGAGCGCGGACTTCAATTCCTCGGTTTTGACGGCAAAAAACCTATTATACTTATTATGGGGGGAAGTCTCGGAGCGGCTGCATTGAACGACGGAGTTCGGGCAGCGCTGCCGAAACTTACAAAGCAATTCGATATTGTTCATCTTTGCGGGAAGGGCAAGCTGGATGAAAGCATCAACTGCCCGGGTTACAGACAATATGAGTATATCGGCAGAGAACTGCCGGATCTGCTTGCAGCGACCGAACTTGTTGTAAGCCGCGCAGGTGCAAATGCCGTGTTTGAATTTCTCGCGCTCGGCATTCCCGCGCTGCTTGTTCCGCTGCCCCTCGGCGCAAGCCGCGGCGATCAAATCCTGAATGCGGAATATGTTCGCAAAAAGGGTTATGCGGCCGTTCTTCCGCAAGAGGAGCTGACCCCGGAAGTGCTTGTTGACAGGGTGAACGAGCTGTATGCTTCTCGTGAGACTTATCGCGCAAATATGAAAGCGGACCCGACATTGGACGGCACTCAAGAGGTTATGGCTGTTATTATGAATGCAATTAATAACAAGAACACGCAATGAATTCAAAAAAATGCTGAAATTTCTTGCAAAAATGTTTATTAAGACTCCGAGGGAGTATGATGACCCCGCAACGCGCAGTGCATACGGCGTGCTTT
>ERZ772875.706-NODE-706-length-36759-cov-4.553673_pt1 | contig 36759 bp, 37 predicted proteins | sample MGYA00580585_ERZ772875 | MGnify/ENA primary metagenome ERZ772875 (study PRJEB29015, sample SAMEA2737736) | human gut metagenome | biome: human gut; feature: human-associated habitat; material: faeces | place: China | collected 2012 ... | reverse complement strand
GGCCTGCCGCGGCGTCAAAAACCACTCGTCCTGCAAACGCGCCAGCGCCACGTGGGCGGCGGCGCAGGGCGCAGTTTAAGTTCTGTTTCAATCTGATTTTATAGTACGTTAAAAGCGTCTTTTATCATGATCCTGTTCATGATAGAAGACGCTTTTTGTTTGGAATAGTGGTGTTATGCGAAACAAATATCAGACATTGGCGGGCAACACGGTGAAGCTGGGCCTCGGCACATTCGGCTCAAAAGTCCTCGTGTTCCTCATGGTGCGGTTTTACACCGAGCACCTCTCTCCCGCCGACTATGGCATGGCGGATCTCATCACGCAGACGGCGAATCTGCTGATCCCATTGCTGTCGCTCGGCATCACGGACGCGGCGGGCGTGTTTACGGCGGGTCTTTTCGTGGTGCTGGCCGGGGGGCGCGCTGGCGGTCGTGCTTGCGCTGCTTGCAGACGCGGCGCTGGAAGGCGCGTGGCTCATCGCGGCTTTTATCATTGCCTCAAATTTCCACACGCTGGCTGCGCAGTATATCCGGGCGAAGGGCGATATGACGTGCTTCGCCGTGCAGGGCCTGATCAACACGGCCCTCGTCATCGGCCTGAACATCCCGTTTCTGGCCGTCTTGCGCCTCGGCGTAACCGGCTACGTCCTGTCCGCCGTCGCCGCCGACGTCCTGACCACCGGCTATCTCGTTCTCCGCGCAAAGCTCTGGAAATCTCTTAAAAAGCCCGAAAAAGGCACACTTTCCAGGATGCTAAAATACTGCGTGCCCTTCATCCCGACGGCGACGTTCTGGTGGATCACCAGCGTTTCCGACCGCTACATGATCACGGTCTGGCTGGGAAATGCCGCCAATGGCATTTATGCTGTCGCGGCCAAGCCGCCGACGATTTTAACTGTTTTATCCTCCGTTTTCATGGAGGCGTGGCTTTTCTCCGCCGTCACGGAGCGGCAGGAGGGCGAAGCGGCGCACCTGCAATTCTACGCCTCGGTCTGGCGGACGTTTGTCGCCGGGATGGTATTGAAGTGCGTCGGGCGTCATCGCGTTCTCACGGCTTCTGGTGCGGCTGCTGGCCGAGGAAGAATACTTTGATGCGTGGCAATTTGTCCCGGTTTTGTGCCTGGCGATGGTTTTTGCCGCATTTTCTACGTTTTTAAGCAGCGTCTACGTCGTTTTGAAAAAGAGCAGCCTGTCCTTCTGGACGGCGCTGCTCGGCGCGGGCAGCAATGTGATACTCACTCTAATCCTCATCCCGCGCATCGGCGTGATGGGCGCGGCGCTGGCCACGCTGGCGAGCTATATTCTGGTATTTTTTGTCCGCGCTGTCAGCATACGGCGGCTGCTGCCGTTCCCGCTCGCCGTGCCAATTGTGACGTTGGACGCGGGACTGCTCTCCGCTCAGGCCCTGCTCGCGTCCCCGCTCATATCCCGCTGGTTTCCCCGCTGGGCTTCCTGCTGGTTTCCCGCACAGGCCCCGCTCGTGTTCCTGCTGCTGATCCTGAACGCAAAGCCGCTGCTTCTCACAGCGAAAAAACTCTTCGGCGCGCGCCGGAAAGGAGAATCTGTATGATTTTAACAGCCATTCATAGATTTTGCATGGCGCTGGCTGACAGCGTCCCCGGTGTGTCCGGCGGGACGATCGCGTTCATCCTCGGTTTTTATGATCGCTTCCTCAACGCGCTGCACAGCCTGTTTGGAAAGGACGCGGACGCGCGAAAATCGGCGATCATCTATCTTTTGAAGCTCGGCCTCGGCTGGATCTTCGGAATGGGGGCGTGCGTGCTGACGCTGGCCTCGTTTCCGTTCGTGCTCCGCGCGGAGAAAAAACCCCTGCGCGGGCAGGAGCGGTACGCGCCGTTCGCGCTGCTTGGGCTGCTGCTCGTCGTGCTGCTGACGCTGCTCCGCGCGAATACAGTTGGCGTGGCCATCCGCTTTGCGGGCGCGCCAGTCTGGATGCTGGGCTACATTTTCCTCTCCGGCGCGGTGGCGATCACGGCGATGGTGCTGCCTGGGATCTCCGGTTCGACGATTCTGCTCATCGCGGGCATCTATCTCCCGGCCATTCAGGCCATCAGGGCGTTCCTTGGATTTGATTTTTCCGTGTTTCCGGGACTCTGTGCGCTGGGGCTGGGGGTGATCGCAGGCGTTGGGCTTTCCATTCACGCGATTCGCGCCGCGCTCCGCAAATATCGCAGCCAGATGGTTTGGCTGATTCTCGGTCTGATGGCCGGTTCGCTCTATGCGATTGTCATGGGTCCCGCCGGGCTGGAGGCGCCGCAGCCGCCCGTCAGCTTCGAGACCTTTGATCTCCCCGGCTTTGCACCGGGCGTCGCCATCCTGCTGGAGCTGGAGCTGCTCCGCAAATGGACGGCGCAGCATCCCGTTCGTTTTATGGAAAAGAACGCCTGACTGCACCTGTATAAAACATGGCTGCCCGTGCCATAAAAGTCATGGAGGTGCAGCAATGAAGCTTGCGTCAGCTGACAAGGGCACGCGCGGTTTTTCGCGGGGCAAAACAACGTCTGGCGTTGTTATTCTCGTCGATGGGCGACAGCCCATCTTCCTCGTCTGCCGTGCCAGCCGCCGTTTATCCTCCGCGAAAAACTCCGAAGGACTTGCCGGCCGGTCTGGGGCGGCATAGGCAAGGCAGCGGACGCAGGCTTGCTGACGCAAGTCAAGGACGATAACGCCGCATATGGCGTTCCAGGCTGGCCCGCAAGCGTGTGTGCCCTTGTCAACTGACGCTTGCATTTTTTGACGCAAAACCCTATGACAAGCCCGGATTTGACGCGCATGCCGCCGGGACGGGCATTGAGATCCAGTATTTTGAGACGAAGCTCGGCGAGGACACTGTGCAGCTGGCGCGCGGCTTTGACGGCGCGTGCGTGTTCGTCAACGACACGGTAAACGCCGCCGTTGTGGATGCGCTCTATCGGCTCGGCATCCGGGTCATTGCGCTGCGGTGCGCGGGCTTCAACAATGTGGACGTCCGGGCCTGCTTTGGAAAACTTCACGTCTTCCGCGTCCCGGCATACTCGGCCTATGCGGTGGCGGAGCACGCGATGGCGCTGCTGCTGACGGTCAACCGGCACACAAACCGGGCCTATCTCCGCACACGCGATTTCAATTTCAGCCTGTCGGGGCTCATGGGCTTTGATCTGCACGGCAAGACCGCCGGTGTCGTTGGCACAGGCAAGATCGGCCGCATTTTTGCGCAGATCTGCACCGGCTTTGGAATGCGGGTGCTGGCATTCGACAAATTCCCAAACCCGGACAGCGGCCTTGACTATGTGGAGCTGCCGGAGCTGCTGCGGCAGGCGGACGTGGTCTCTCTGCACTGCCCGCTCACGGATGAGACGCGGCACATGATCGGTGCGGCGGCCATCGTGCAGATGAAGGACGGGGCTGTGCTCGTGAACACGTCGCGCGGCGGGTTGGTGGACACAGAGGCGCTGATCGAGGGACTGAAAAGCCACAAGGTCGGCGCAGCGTGCCTGGATGTATACGAGGAGGAGGGCGACTTGTTTTACGAGGACTGCTCGGGAGAGATCGTCTCGGACGACACGCTGGTGCGGCTGATTGCGATGCCGAACGTCCTCGTCACCTCGCATCAGGCATTTCTCACAAAGGAGGCGCTCGACAACATCGCCGCCGCGACGGTGGACAACCTGCTGAAATTTCAGCGCGGCGAACCATCGCCGGAGACGGAAGTCTGTTACCGCTGCGAACGCAAGGAAGATTGCCGCAGGGTGCGCAGGCAGACATGCTTCTGAATCAACACCGGCGTACCATCCAAATGGATGGTACGCCGGTCAGCGTGTCGAAAAAGTCTTTTCGACACGCTGCCCGTCCAGTTTTCTGAACTTGGAAAGTTCAGAAAACTGCTTGATTGAACGCGAAAGGGGCTTTTTGCCCCTTTCACTCTTTCCCCGCTGCTCTGTTGCGGGGCTGCATTTCATAGTTTTTTGACAGTCTCAAAGGACGGACACGTTGTGTCCGTCCTTTTTTCTTTACGATTACGCCTTACGACAGGAGCACCGAATCCGTCTCCTCCTGCGTGCCGGTCGTCTGCGCGAAGCGTGCGAGCAGATCGGCCTTGGTGAGCTTCTGCTTGTCCTCGCCGGAGATATCGAGCACAATGCGGCCCTGATCCATCATAATGAGGCGGTTGCCGTGGCGGATGGCGTCGGTCATGTTGTGCGTGATCATCAGCGCGGTCAGCTTGCCGTCGCGGACGATCTTGTCCGAGATCTCCAGGACCTTTGCCGCCGTCGCGGGGTCGAGCGCCGCCGTGTGTTCATCTAAGAGCAGCAGCTTCGGCTTCTGGAGAGACGCCATCAGAAGTGTCAATGCCTGCCGCTGGCCGCCGGAGAGAAGGCCTACCTTGTCGGTCATGCGTTTTTCAAGGCCGAGGCCGAGAGCATGGAGCCGTTCATAGTAGTCTTCGCGCTCTTGCTTTGTCACGCCCCAGCGAAGCGTGCGCTTTTTACCGCGCCGCAGCGCAAGGGCCAGATTTTCTTCGATCTGCATATTGGGCGCGGTGCCAAGCATCGGGTCCTGGAAGACGCGGCCGATAAACGCGGCGCGCTTGTACTCGGGAAGCCCCGTCACATCGACACCGTCAATGAGGATGCTTCCCTCGTCGACCGGCCACACGCCCGCAATGGCGTTCAGAAGCGTCGACTTGCCCGCGCCGTTGCCGCCGATGACAGTGACGAAATCGCCGTCATTGAGGCTTAAACTCAGGTTCTGCAGCGCCTTCTTGGCGTGAATCGTGCCGGGATGGAACGTTTTCGAAATCGACTGTAATTCAAGCATGGCGGCTGCCTCCTTTCGCGTGCTTTGCAAACGAGCTTCTTCTCTGCTCGCGCAGATAAGGGACCGCAAGGAAGATCGCAACGATCAGAGCCGTAAAGAGCTTGAGGTCGTTCGGGTCAAGCTTGAGCCAGAGGATGAGCACCATGACCGCATAGTACACCACGCCGCCGAAGACGACGAACAGAAGGCGCACCGCAAAGTTGCAGCCCTTGCGGAAAATCGCATCACACAGAACCTCGCCGATGATGATGGCAGCTAAGCCAATGACGATCGCGCCGCGTCCCATCGATACGTCCGCTGTACCCTGGAACTGGGTCATGAGGCCACCGGCTAAAGCGACCATGCCATTGGAGAGCGCAAGGCCGAGGAGCTTCATGTTGCTGACATTGATGCCCTGCGCGCGGCTCATCGAGGGGTTCGCGCCCGTAGCACGCATCGCGCTTCCCTGTTCGGTGCCGAAGTACCAGTAAAGAAGCGCAACCAGCGCGGCAGAAAGCAGCAAGCCCGCAATGAGCGCCTGCGGCACATAGAGTGACGACATCAGAAAGCCCTTGCCGTTTGTCTCCCAGAACATGCCGAAATTTTTGATGCTGGCCGTCTGGTTGGCCTTTCCCATGATGCGGAGGTTGATGGAATACAGGGCGAACTGCGTGAGGATACCGGCGAGGATCGCGGGAATGCCGAATTTCGTGTGCAGAAGTCCCGTGCAAAGGCCGGTCAGAAGGCCGACCAGCACAGCAATCAGCAGCGCCGCCCAAGCGGGAAGCCCCCGCAGAAGCAGCATGACCGTGACAGCCCCGCCTGTGGCAAACGAGCCGTCGACCGTCAGGTCGGAGACATTGAGAAGCCGGAACGTGATATATACGCCCAGAGCCATAATGCCCCAGATAATGCCCTGCGCAGCGGCAGCGGGCATGCGTGAGAAGAGGTTCGGTATGCTCAGCGAGGACAGGTAGGTCAGAAGCTCCATGGGGGCTTATCTCCTTTCAGTTTGGTTCCGGATCAGCCGATTGCAGCGTAATCGGACGGAACGGTGATGCCAAGCGCTTCGCAGCGGGCAGCGTCATACTTCTTGACAGGGTTCTGGTAGTATTCGATCGGCATTTCAGAGACATTGCTTTCGCCGGTCAGGATCTTCGCGGCCATCGCGCCGGTGGTGCGGCCGAGCTCATAGTAGTCGATGGAGAGCGTTGCGATGCCGCAGCCCTTGCAGATGCCTTCCTCGCCCGTGACGATGGGAACGCCGGCAGGCTCGGCAACATTGTTGATGGCCTCGGTGCAGGAGGCGGCGGTGTTATCGGTCGGGATGTAGAGCGCGTCATTTTCCGCGCACGCAGTCTGGGTGACGGTCGCCACGTCGTTGGAGTCCGCGAACGTGTAAACTGTGACATTTACGCCCTTTGCCTCCAGCGCGGCCTTCACAACGTCCGCCTGATAGACGGAGTTTGCTTCTGCCGAGCAGTAGAGGATACCGACGTTCTTTGCCTCCGGCAGGAGCTCGAGGAGCATGTCGGCCTGCTGGTCGAGGGGTGCAAGATCAGACGTGCCGGAAATATTGCCGCCGACCGTTCCGCTAAAGTCCTTGATGTCAAGCGCGACGCCGTATTCGGTGACAGCCGTGCCGAGAACCGGAATGGTCTGGGTCGCGGTGGACGCAGCCTGAAGGGCAGGCGTGGCGTTTGCAAGGATCAGATCGACGTTGCTCGCGACAAAACCGGTGACGATCGTGCCGCAGGTCGGGATGTCGTTGGAGGCGTTCTTGAGGTCAAACGTGACCTGACCGGGCAGCGCTTCTTCGAGCGCGTCCATGAAGCCGTTCGTGGCAGCGTCGAGCGCGTCGTGCTGGACGAGCTGGCAGATGCCGACGACATACTGCTTTGCATCGGAGGAAGCTTCCTCAGCGGGCGCTTCGGCGGTTTCGGTCTCGGTGGGCGCCTCAGCGGCGGTTTCGGTGGAGGCCGCAGGGGTCTCCGTGGTCGTGGTGTTGGATGCGCAGGCAGCCAGGCTCAGGCAGAGCACGGCGCACAGCAGCAGGGCAAGCAGCTTTTTCATAAATCATTTCTCCTTTGCATTTGGTAAGGAAGCTCAGGATTTGGGTTTCCTCAAAAATAAAAGCGGCCCCGTCCAAGCGAGGCCGCTTCGTTTACAGGTACGCTACCCAAAAACGCTCACGCTTCATAGGACGGATAAACACGCACGGCAAAATAACGGCCCGCATAAAATCGCGCCGCGTAAATAAAGTAGGAACCGATGGACTGCTTCATGGCCATGCTCCTTTCCGTCCGGTAAGACGTTTTTGATTACTTTTGCAGTATACTGCTTTAAATGCCTGAAGTCAAGAGGCGTTCCGTGTAAGCTTTTTCAAAAATATCGCACTATTTTTAGCTATATTGACGAAGCGCGGCAGCCGATTCCGAAAATCAGCTGCCGCAGCAGATCTATTCAGAACAGCAGCGCCGGCACATTCTGCACGACGCGGTAAAATGGCTGATCAAAATGCACAAAAAAGGCCAGATAGAAAATCATCTCATTCGGCGCACGCAGGTCGCGGATGGGCTTTCCGATGTACTGCTCGACCTCGCCCGTGTCCTGCATCGTGTCCCAGCAGAGGTTGCAGAGCCGGACAATCTGGCGGCTGACGGCAGTCGTCGTCTTCCCGAGCCGCGCGGCCGTCGGCGCGTAAATGTCCCGCGTCACGCGGATATCGTCCATCGCGATCTTCCGCACAAAAAGCAGCTCCATGGCTGTATCGATCGCCAGGCTGAACGAAAGCGTATTATATCGGACGGGTCCGACCAATGCGTAGATCGTCCGCTCTGTTTTCGTCATACCATGGTACCACCTTTCCGCAATTCAAACAAGACTCTACCATGATATGATACGCCATCCTGATTTCGACAAGTTCAGACACAGTTCGACAAATCATCCAATTTATTGGTGTCTTTCAGAGCGCGAGAAAAATCCCGGAGAAGGAATGCTCCTTCTCCGGGATTCCGATCAGTCGACGATTTCTACCGATACCTTCTGGCCATTGCGCTGGGCAACGGACTTGACAATGGTTCGGATTTCCTTGGCGATACGGCCCTGACGGCCGATGAGCTTGCCCATATCCTCGGGCGCGACGCGCAGCTCGAGCACGGTGGTCTCGCCCTCGATCTCGGTGACGCTCACGCTGTCGGGATTATCGACGAGGTTCTTTGCCATGTACAGCAAAAGTTCCTTCATAGCAGCCGCTCCTGGCGCTTACAGCACGTTTGCCTTTTTCAGAAGTCCGCGAACCGTGTCGGTCGGCTGCGCGCCGTTCTTGATCCACTGCTTGGCCTTCTCGGCGTCCACGGTGATGGCGGATTCCGCCTTGGGATCATAGGTGCCGATTTCTTCGATGCAGCGGCCGTCGCGCGGGAAGCGGGAGTCGGCAACAACGATGCGGTAGTACGGAGCCTTCTTGGCGCCCATTCTTCTGAGTCTGATCTTAACCATGAAATATTTCCTCCAAAAATTCTTTGTTCTTTTATTCGTAAAGCTACACGATCTTAGCTGAAACGACGTGTTTACATACCGGGGAAGCCGCCCATGCCGCCGGAGAAGCCGCCCATCTTGCCCATGCGCTTCATCTTTTTCGAAGCCCCGGGGCCGGAGAACTGCTTGACCATCTGGTTCATCATGTCAAACTGCTTGAGTAGCTGGTTGATCTGCTCGACCTTCACACCCGCGCCCGCTGCAATGCGGCGTTTGCGGCTGTGGTTGAGCACTGACGGGTTTTCCCGCTCGAAGGGGGTCATCGACTGGATGATCGCCTCCGTGCGCGAGATGGCCTTTTCGTCAAGCTGCGCATTTTTAAGAGCGCCCACGTTCATCCCCGGCATCATGCCGGCCAAATCCTGCAAGCTTCCCATGCCCTTGAGCTGGACAAGCTGATCGTAGAAATCGGCGAGGGTGAACTTGTTGGACTTGAGCTTCTGCTCGAGCTCGGCGGCCTTTTTCGCGTCAAACGCGGCCTCTGCCTTTTCAATGAGCGTCAGCACATCGCCCATGCCGAGAATACGCGACGCCATACGTCCGGGGTGGAAGGGCTCGATCTGATCGAGCTTTTCGCCCGTGCCGATGAACTTGATGGGCTTTCCTGTGACGGCCTTGACCGAGAGCGCAGCGCCGCCTCTTGCGTCGCCGTCGAGCTTGGATAACATCACGCCGTCGATGTCAAGATAGTCGTTGAACGTCTGCGCGGCATTGACCGCGTCCTGACCGGTCATCGCGTCGACGACGAGAAGGATCTCGTTCGGCTTGACGGCAGCCTTGATCGCCTTGAGCTCGTCCATGAGCGCTTCATCGACGTGCAGGCGGCCCGCAGTGTCCAGAAACACCATATCGTTTCCGTGCCGGATGGCGTGCGCGACCGCGGCCTTCGCGATATCGACGGGGTTCGTCTGCCCCATCTCAAAGACGGGGATATCGAGCTGGCTGCCCACGACCTGCAGCTGCTTGATGGCCGCCGGACGGTAAATGTCGCAGGCGACGAGCAGCGGATTTTTGTTCTGCTTTTTGAAAAGGCCCGCAAGTTTCGCGCCGTTCGTCGTTTTGCCCGCGCCCTGAAGACCGACCAGCATCACGATCGTGGGCGGCTGGGAGGCCATGTGGATCTTCTGGTTGTCGCTTCCCATGAGCGCGGTAAGCTCTTCGTTCACGATCTTCACGATCATCTGCGCTGGAGTCAGGCTCTCGAGCACATCCGCGCCGACCGCGCGCTCGGTGGTTTTCTTGATAAAGTCCTTGACGACCTTGTAGCTGACGTCGGCCTCGAGAAGCGCCAGACGGATCTCTCGCATGGCCTCTTTGACGTCGGATTCAGAGAGCCTTCCTTTGCCGCGCAGCTTTTTGAACGCCGCAGACAGCTTTTCGGTCAAGCCTTCAAATGCCATATATTACTCCTTTATGCTCGCGCTCGCCCGCAGAATTTCCTGCTGGGCCTCTTTCGCGTCGGGAATGGATTGCAGTCTTTCGCACGCAGCTTTGATGTCCGCCAGCGCGATTGCCGTGCGCCGGTCGCGCGCGATGCAGCCGGTCACGCGCTCGAATTCGCCAAGCGTTGCTTCCGCCCGGGCAAGAAGCTCATGCACGCCCTGTCGGCTCACGCCGAGCTCCGCGGCAATTTCACTCAGGGAGAAATCCTGATTGTAATACAGGTCAAAACAGGTACGCTGCTTCTGACTCAGAAGCTCTCCGTAATAATCCAGCAGCAGGGACATTTGCAGCGCGTCTTGCTTCATGGAGCCCCTCCTGAGCTGTCAATTTTTTCTCTTTACAGCCAGTGTATCATACTAAATCAGCCGCCGTTTGTCAAGCAAAAAGATTGACAGACCCAAGTTTTTTCTATTTACATTTTGATGACAACATGTTAAAATTGAGGAACAAAATCAAGTGCAGCCGCGCTCTGCGGCGCAGATGTATTGCAAAGGAGGACGCATATGAAACGAGTGATCGCCTGTGCGCTGGCGCTGTGTCTGACGGTCTGTCTGTTTTCCGTTCCCGCAGCCGCCGTTTCGCGCGATGGAATTTTAAAATGGACGATGCCGCTGGCTACGAGCGTCGATCTGATCGAAATGACCCATGCGGAGGAAACGGCGGACGGGCCGAAGAACCTCTTGCAGCAGAACGTGCTTACATACGAACCCAACCTCACCGTCCGTCCGATGGTGATCTATGGCTCGACGCTCTACGGCAGAAGCACCATGAGCAAGATCGCAGCCTATCTGGAAGATGAAAATCTCAGCTTGGTCGCTGGCGTGAACGGCTCGTTTTTTGATATGTCGACCGGCATTCCCTACGGTTTTGTCGTTACGGACGGCGTTCTGCGCACGAGCGGCAACGTCAACTCCGTCGGTTTCAGCAGAAACGGCGGTGTTATTATCGGAAATCCGGACGTGCACATCTTTGTAAGCGGTGGCCCGCTCAATAACGCGGAAGTCTTCTATAATAAGGTGCTCACAACCGGAAACGGCATCGGCCTTTACTCGCGCGACTATGATACCGCGACCAAGAACCCGATTTCCGCCTACAACGTCGTCCTTACCCCCACCTCCGACAGCAAATCCGAGCTGACCCTTCCGGGCGAAATGACCTTGAAGGTAACAAAGATTGTGGAAAACACAGCCTCCTGCCCGATTCCGGCAAACGGCTTTGTTCTGTCCATCGCGGAAAAGTCGACCTACTCGAGCGCACTTTCAAGCCTCAAGGCCGTGCAGGTCGGTGATACGTTAACCTTCTCCGCGCTCTGCGACGATATGTGGAAGGGCATTGCCTACGCCTGCGGCGGCGGCGATCTTCTCGTAGAAGACGGCGAGGCGCTGACCAGCTTCACGCTCGACACGAAAGACGAGCAGCGCGCCAGAACCGCCATCGGCCGGAAATCCGACGGCACGCTCGTCATCTACACCGCCGACGAGTCCAGTAATTCTGCCGGTATCGATCTTTACGATCTGGCCGACAAGATGGCGGAGCTCGGCTGTGATACTGCCCTCAACCTGGACGGCGGCGGCTCGACGATGGTGGGCGTGCAGTACCCGGGCTACGACAAGTGTGCTACAGCCAACTCCCCCACAGATGGCGCGATGCGCGCTTGCGCCAACTTCATCTTCTTCGTGCGCGAAAAGACCGAGGCGGAAGCGGCGGACCGTCTGTTCCTCTATCCCGCGCACTCGTTTGCCCTGCCCGGCGCTAAAATCGGCTTCTCCCTCAAGGCGACCGATCTCAACTATATGCCGGCAGACCTGCCCGGCGATCTCAGCTGGTCTTCCAACTACGGAACGCTCGGCAGCAATTCTCTGACGCTCGACGGCGCATCAGACAGCGCGATCCCGGCGGTAACCGTCAATGTGAAGGCCGACGGTATGCGCGCGAGCGCTTCTGTCACGGTGCTTTCGCAGGTAACGGACATCCGCATCACCAAGGAAGACGGCAAGACGAAAGTCAAGGCCCTCCATATGCCGGGCGAATCCGACGTTCAGTTGGCGGCAGCTGCAACGTATTATGGAAGATCTGTCATTTCTGCTGCAAATAGCTTCACATGGGAAACAACAGGCGGCGTCGGTTCAATCACACAGGACGGCAAATTCACCGCCGCGTCAGTCTCCAAGCTCACCGAGGGTACGATCAAAGTCTCCTACGGCCAGACCAGCGTTTCCGTTCCCGTGACCGTCAGCCCCGCGAACCCCTTCTCCGATACGAAGGGACATTGGGCAGAGGACTATATCAACGATCTCTACTTTGAAGGCACGATCACGGGCTCGACCGGCAAGGACGGCAAGCTTCTCTATCGGCCGGACGACTCCATGACGCGGCAGGAATTCGTTGTCGCGCTCATGCGCTACCTCGGCACGAACCTTGCAAGCTACGATTCTGTCTCGCTTCCCTTTGTCGACAGCAAGGAGATCGGCACGTGGGCGCTTGACGCCATGAAGGCAGCCTACAGCCTCGGCTACATGGGCGGCTCCAACGAGCTCGGCAAGCTCTACGCCCACCCGACCGCAACCATCACGCGGCAGGAGGCCATGGTCATCCTCGCCCGCACGATGAAAGACGGTGCCGAGGCCGCGACAGATCTGGACAGAAAATTCACCGACAGCGCCAATATTGCCTCCTGGGCAAGAGAGAGTCTGGCGCAGATGGTCTATGCCGGGATCATCTCCGGCTCCAACGGCAAGCTGAACCCGACCGGCAAGGTCACGCGCGCAGAGGTCGCCAAGATGCTCTGGGCGCTCGAAAATCAGTAAGGAAGCTATCATGCGTAGGGGCGATTGAGCACATCGACCCGGCAAATAAAACCGATTTTGCGGTAATCTCCGGCGAATTCGTACTTTCCAAAGGGGCGATGCAAGCATCGCCCCCTTTTCGCGCCTCTATGCCTTTTCGTTATATCTCCCGATAACAACCGGGTATTTGACGAATGTCTGCGTGCAGATTATAATATGGGGTATAAAATTCAGAATGCAGGAGGTATCTGTTATGGCAGTAAAACAGACCGCCGGGCGCGAAAAGCTCGGCACATTTGCTCCAAAATTTGCAGAACTCAACGACGACGTGCTCTTCGGCGAGGTCTGGAGCCGGGAGGATACGCTCAGCCTGCGCGATCGGAGCCTTGTTACGGTCGTCTCCCTGATGGCGCAGGGGCTGGTCGATTCCTCGTTCCAGTATCACCTGATGACCGCGAAGAAAAACGGCATCACGAAAGCAGAGATCGCGGAAATTCTGACTCACGCCGCGTTCTATGCCGGTTGGCCGAAGGCTTGGGCGGCATTCAACATGGCAAAGGAAGTCTGGGCGGAGGACGAAACGCCCGACAGCGCGAAGGCCGCGCACGAATAGGAGCATTCCAGACGCTATTTTCGAATTTCAGGAGGAATTTACATGTCTAAAACACTGGTTGCTTATTTTTCCGCCAGCGGCGTGACCGCGAAGCTCGCAAAAACGCTCTCTTCCGTGACCGGCGCGGACCTTTTTGAGATCAAACCCGTCACGCCCTACACGGCCAAGGACCTTGACTGGATGGACAAAAAGAGCCGCTCAACGATCGAGATGCAGGACAAGGCCTCGCGCCCCGAGATGGCAGAGAAGCTTTCGTCCTGCGCGCAGTACGATACCGTCTTCGTGGGCTTTCCCATCTGGTGGTACGAAGCACCACACATCATTGAGACATTCTTGGAAAGCTGCGACTTAAGCGGCAAGACCGTCGTCCCCTTTGGAACCTCCGGCGGAAGCTCCATGGGAAAGACCGCACAGATCCTCGCCCCCAGCTGCCCGGGCGCAAAGGTGCTTAGCGGCAAGGTGCTCCGCGCCTCAAGCTCCGATGCGGACGTGAAGGCGTGGGTCGAAAGCCTGCATCTGGCATAACCGCTTTTCATACGCCCTATGACCTGCCTGCTTCCCTTCCCGGGCGGCAGGCGGTTTTTTTGAAATTTTTTTGGATTTTCCAAAATTTTATCCCCCGGGGGAGCTTAAAATGAGCCGCGCGATCTGATAAGATACGAGCATGACAGTGACGTCCTGTCAGATTTCACTTGATTTCAGGAGACGAACCATGAAAAAGCTTCTCTCGCTTCTTTTGGCGCTGACCATGCTGCTTTCGCTCTGCGCCTGCGCAAAGACCGAATCTTCCGGCGAAACAGCCAACGCTTCCACACAGGAGCCTGCTTCCGCGCAGGAATCCACGGCAAATGATACCGAGACATCGACGCTGGTCTACGGCTCGGGCGATTACACCCGCATCAATCCCGCGATGGACGAGCACGGCGAGATCAACCTCCTGCTCTTCGACGGCCTCACCGCCCACGACGGAGACAATAGCGTCGTTCCGGGCCTCGCCGAAAGCTGGGATTTTGACGAGGAAACCAACACCTACACCTTCCATCTGCGCTCCGACGTCACATGGCACGACGGCGAGCGCTTCACCGCAAACGACGTGAAATTCACGATCGAGGCCATCATGAACCCCGACAACGGCTCGGAGAACGCGCCGAACTTCGAGGACGTGGAAGAAATCACGGTAGAAGACGACGATACCGTCTCCTTCCGCCTCTCGGCTCCCAACGCCGCGTTCCTGGACTACATGACGATGGCGATTCTGCCGCAGCATCTTTTGGATGGCGAAGACTTCCAGACCTCCGACTTCTTCCGCAATCCTGTCGGCACGGGCGCATATAAGCTCGCAAGCTGGGACGTCGGTCAGTCGATCGTTCTTGAGAAAAACGAGGGCTATTTTAAGGGCGCTGCAAACATCGACCGCATCATCTTCAAGATCGTCCCCGACGACAATGCGCAGGCCATGCAGCTGGAGTCCGGCGAGCTGGACCTTGCGCTCCTCGACCCCAAAAATGCCCAGCAGTTCCAGGGAAAAGACGGCTTTGCCTGCTACGATCTCAAAACCAGCGACTACCGCGGCATTCTCTTTAACTTCTGGAACGACTACTGGAGCGAAAATAAAGACATCATCCCCGCCGTCTGCTACGCGATCGACCGGCAGGCCATCGTGGATGCGGTGCTTCTGGGGCAGGGCATGCCGGCCTACGGCCCCTTGCAGCGGAACCTCTATAATAATGAAAACGTCGAGCACTACGACTATAACCCCGAAAAGGCAAAGTCCATTCTGGAATCTGCCGGCTGCACGATGGGCTCGAACGGCTACTACGAGCGAAACGGCGAGGAAATCGGCTTTGTCATCAGCGTCATGGCCGGCGAACAGGACCGCATCGATATCGCGCAGGCCGCCGCGCAGCAGCTCCGGGACGTCGGCATCCACTGCACCGTCGATATCCCGGCCAAGATGGACTGGGGCGGACAGCAGGCGTGCCTGATCGGCTGGGGCAGCCCCTTTGACGCGGACGACCACACCTACAAAGTCTTCGGCACCGACAAGGGCGCGAACTACTCCGGCTACTCGAACGAGAAAGTTGACGAATATCTGACCAAGGCGCGCGAGTCCTCCGACCCTGCCGTCCGGAAGGAATATTACGACCTCTTCCAGCAGGAGCTCGCCAATGACCCGGCCTACGCCTTCATCTGCTACATCGACGCAAACTATGTCGCCTCCAGCCGCCTGCACGGCATCTCGACCGATACCGTCATGGGCCACCACGGCGTGGGCATCTTCTGGAACGTTCGGGAATGGACGCTCGACTAAGCGTCTTCCGAATCAATCAGCCAATCCATTGAAACCAATATAGCGTTGCAGGCCAAGGGAGCAGTCTCTTGGCTTGCGCGCATCTGAGGCAAAAATTATGGAACATCTTTTAACGCTTCAAAACCTGCACGTCAGCTACCACACCCCGCGCGGAACCGTGCAGGCGGTGCGTGGCGTTGACCTGACGCTGGACTCTGGCGAGGTGCTGGCCGTCGTCGGAGAATCCGGCTGCGGCAAAAGCGCACTGCTTAAGGCCGTTATGCGCCTGCTGCCTGAAAACGCGAGCGTGACAGGAAAAATTCTTGTAAACGATACGGACATCGCGCCGTATCCGGAAAAGCAGCTCCAGAAGCTGCGCGGAAGCCTTTTCTCCATGGTCTTTCAGGACCCGATGACCGCGCTCAACCCCAGCATGACGATCGGCTCGCAGATTGCCGAGGCTGTCCTCGTGCATGAGCCGAAAATATCAAAGGACGCTTTACGCGCCCGCGTGCTGGAGCTCATGGAGCTTGTCGAAATTGACAGGCCCATGGAGCGCATGAAGCTCTATCCCCACAATTTTTCCGGCGGCATGCGCCAGAGAGCCGTCATGGCCATCGCCCTTGCCGCGCGGGCAAAAATCTTACTTGCCGACGAGCCGACAACGGCGCTTGACGTAACCATTCAGGCGCAGATTCTGGATTTACTCCGAGACCTTCAGAAAAAGCTCCACACGGCGACGATCCTCGTCTCGCACGATCTTGGCGTTGTCGCGAGAGCCGCCGACCGCGTGGCCGTGATGTACGCGGGAAAGATCGTGGAGATCGGAACCGCGGAGGAGGTCTACTACGACCCGCGCCATCCCTACACCTGGGCGCTTCTGCGGGCGCTTCCGGCCCTGGCCACAGGGAGCGACGCACTCTACACGATCCCCGGCATGCCGCCGACGCTGATCGATCCTCCAAAAGGCGATGCGTTCGCCAGCCGGAACGAGTATGCGCTTGCCATCGACTACGAAAAAGAGCCTCCGCTGCTTCGCGTGACGGACACGCACTACGCCGCGACGTGGCTGCTTGACCCGCGCGCGCCCAGAATCACACCGCCGATTGGAGTTCGTCGTTATGGAATCTGAAATCCTTCTTTCCGCGCAGAATATTTCACACAGCTTTTATCTCAGCAAGACAGCCTCCGTGCGCGCGCTGGACAAGCTGTCATTCGAGATTCGCCGGGGCGAAATTTACGGTCTTGTGGGTGAGTCCGGCTCCGGAAAATCCACCGCGGCGCGCTGCGTCATGAATCTGGTAAAGCCGCAGTCCGGGCATATTTTCTATCAGGGCATCGACATCACCGACCCCAGACAATTTGCCGCGAACAAAAAGCTTTTGCAGACCTCACGGCAGATGATCTTTCAGGACTCGACCTCAAGCCTGAACGGCCGCATGAAGGTCGCGGACATCATCGCCGAGCCCATGCGCATCGCCCATATGGCCCCCAAGCGAGGAACCTACCGCAAGGAGGCGGCGTTCCAGATGAAATACGTGGGGTTAGATGAAATTTACCTCGACAAATACCCCGCCGAGCTCTCCGGCGGCCAGCGGCAAAGAGTCGCCATCGCGCGGGCGCTTTGCATGGAGCCGGAGCTTCTGGTGGCGGACGAACCGGTCGCGTCGCTGGACGTGTCCATTCAGGCGCAGATCGTGAACCTGTTCCGCCACCTGCAGGATGAGCACGGCTTTTCGTTCCTCTTCATCGCGCATGATCTTTCCATGGTGCGCTATCTCTGCGACCGCGTGGGCGTTCTGCTGCGCGGAAAGCTCGTGGAGGAAGCGCCGTCCCATGAGCTGTTCCAGAACCCGCAGCATCCCTATACAAAGGCGCTCCTCTCCGCCATGCCGCTTCCCGACCCCATCCGCGAGCGGAGCCGGAAGCTTGTGACGTTTGACGCGGATACGCTCCCGCTGCATGGCGTGATGCGGGAGGTCTCCCCCGGCCATTTTGTCCGCACGGAAGGAGGCGAGGAAGCTTGAACGCAAAACGCATTGCCTGCAAAGCCGCGAAGACCGTCGCCGTTTTTCTTGTGAGCGTGCTGGTTCTGTCGCTTCTCGTGTTCGTCGTCTCGCGCCTGGCCCCCGGAGACCCGCTCGTTGCCTTTTACGGCGAACGCGCCGAAAAGCTGAAGCCCGCCGAGCGCGCGGCCGCCGAAGCAAGACTCGGTCTCGACCAGCCGATTCTGCGGCAGTACGCCCTTTGGCTGAAGGGAGCGCTTCGCGGCGAGTTCGGTATCTCGTATAAATACAAAATGGACGTGCTGGAGGTCATCCGGGCAAGGCTTCCGTTTACGCTGCGCCTCGGCGGCATTGGCTTCCTTCTTACGTTTTTCCTTGCTCTCGGCCTCGGCGTTCTTTGTGCGAGGCATGAAGACAAAGGGCTTGACCGCGCGCTGTGCAAAATTGGAACCGTCACGAGCTGCATCCCGGAATTCTGGATGTCCCTCATGCTCATTCTCATCTTTGCCGTGAGCCTGCGCGTTCTTCCGAGCTCGGGCGCTTACGACGTGGGAAAGGCGGATGATTTGGGAAGCCGCATCACGCATCTGATTCTCCCCTTGACGGTCGTCGTGCTCGGCCATCTGTGGTACTACGCCTACATGGTGCGAAACAAAATGCTTGAGGAAATGCGGATGGACTATGTCCTGCTCGCAAAATCCAAAGGCCTCGGCCGCAAGAAAATCCTCTACCGGCACTGCCTGCGAAATGTCCTTCCGTCGTACCTTTCGATCATGGCGATCTCCGTGCCGCATGTGCTGGGCGGGACATACATTGTCGAGAGCGTCTTCTCCTACCCCGGGCTCGGCACGCTGAGCTACGAGAGCGCGCGCTATAAGGACTACAATCTTCTGATGGTGCTGTGCATCCTCTCCGGCGCGCTTGTCATCGCGTGCAACCTGCTAGCGCAGGCGCTGAGCGAGAGGATCGACCCCCGCATGCGCGCGCAGGAGGCCATCAACACATGGGAGGCGGATACAGATGGATGATTTTACCCTCGTCGGCGCAAGGCCGCAGGCCCCGCTTCCCGCCCAGAAAAAAGTGCCGTGGTACAGGGAAAAACCCATCGCAGCATACCTCGTTCTGGGGCTGATTGTGCTGGGCTGCCTTCTCTGGAGCACATTTTCGAAAACGGACGCGGGCTATATGGATCTGTCCGCCTGCAATCTCGCGCCGAGCCGCAGCCATCTTTTCGGCACGGACACGATGGGGCGCGATATTTTCGCGATGATCTGGTCGGGCGGGAGGCTTTCTCTTATCATCGGCGTCTGCTCGACGCTCCTTTCCACGCTTATTGCCGTCTTTTTCGGAAGCCTCAGCGGCTGCGCGGGGGAACGGCTGGGAGGCCTTCTCACGCGTGTGAACGAGATTTTCATCAGCATCCCGAACCTGCTTTTGATCGTCCTCTTGCAGGCAATTCTGGGGCAGGCCAGCGTGTGGAGCTTATCGATCGTCATCGGCCTCACCAGCTGGATGAGCATCGCGAAGGTCGTGCGCACGGAGGTGCGCGTGCTGCGCGCAAGCGAATACGTGCAGGCCGCGCGGTGCATGGGCGGAAGCTTTCTTCACATCCTGCGCGTCCATCTCGCGCCCAATTTCCTGCCGTCCATTTTATTTATGGTCATCATGAATGTGCGCGGTGCGATGCTCGCGGAGTCGACGCTGAGCTTTCTCGGTCTCGGTTTGCCACTCGAGGTCGTCTCGTGGGGCAGCATGCTGTCTCTTTCCGAAAAGGCGCTTTTAACCGGCAGCTGGTGGATGATTGTCATTCCGGGCGTGTTCCTCGTAGCGACGCTTCTGAGCCTGACAGAGATCGGCAACGCCATCCGCCGCGGCCTCGGCCACAGTCAGAAAATTTTATAACCGCAGCTTTTCCAAAAGTCCGCCGTTTTCGAAAAACGGCGGACTTTAAAATATTGGTATATTTTCGTTGGAAAACAAACATACTAACCCCGATTGATTTGTTAAACTGAATCCGCAAACAGAGATACCGAAAAAATCAGGAGGGTTTCATCATGGAGACTATGTTTTGCTATCAGTGCGAGCAGACAGCGAACTGCTCCGGCTGCACGGGGAACCGCGGCGTATGCGGTAAGACGGCAGATGTTGCAAATTTGCAGGATGCACTCACCGGCGCGCTCATCGGCCTTGCCCGGGCGACGGACGGAAACGAGAAGGTGACGAAGGGCACCTGGCATCTCATGGCAAGCGCCCTTTTTGCAACGCTCACAAACGTCAATTTCAGCGCCGAGGACATCGAGCGCTTCACGAATGATGTTCACGCAGAAACCGCCCGCCTTGTCCCGGATTGCAGCTGCTGTCAAAGCCCCTGCGGCCACAATGCCGACTACGACATGCAGAAACTCTGGACGGCGCAGGAGGACATCCGAAGCCTCAAATCCCTCATTCTCTTCGGCATCCGCGGCATGGCCGCCTACGCGCACCACGCGTTCGTGCTCGGCTATGAGGATGAAGAAATCGGCCGCTTTTTTGCCAAGGCGCTCTTTGCCGTCGGCGAAGACTGGGGCATGGAAGAGCTCCTGCCGATCGTCCTGGAGGTGGGCGAGCGAAACCTTGCGACGATGGCGCTTCTGGACAAGGCGAACACCGAAACCTTCGGCACGCCCGTTCCGACAACCGTTCCCCTCACGATCGAAAAAGGCCCCTTCATCGTCGTCAGCGGCCACGACCTGCGCGACCTCAAGCTCCTTCTCGAGCAGACCGACGGCAAGGGCGTGAACGTCTACACCCACGGCGAGATGCTCCCCGCCCACGGCTATCCGGAGCTCAAAAAGCACCCCCAGCTCAAAGGAAACTTCGGCACCGCATGGCAGAGCCAGCAGAAAGAATTCCAGAACATTCCTGCGCCTGTCCTCTTTACGACAAACTGCCTCATGCCGCCTCGGGAGAGCTACGTAAACCGTGTCTACACGACCTCCGTCGTGGGCTACCCCGAATTGCAGCATATCGGCGAAGAGAAAGACTTCTCCCCCATTATTAAACAGGCCATCGCGCTCGGCGGCTACGCGGAGGACCAGCACTTCACCGGCATCAACGGCGGCGAAACCGTCACGACCGGCTTTGCAAGAAACGCCGTTTTGTCCGTGGCCGGTCAGGTGATCGACGGCGTAAAGTCCGGCGCCATCCGGCATTTCTTCTTAGTCGGCGGATGCGACGGCGCGCGCCCGGGCCGGAATTATTACACCGAGTTTGTAAAGAAAGCCCCGAAGGATACGGTCATTTTGACGCTCGCCTGCGGCAAGTACCGCTTCAATGACCTGGACCTCGGCACCATCGGCGGCATTCCGCGTTTGCTTGACATCGGCCAGTGCAACGACGCGTACAGCGCGATCCAGATTGCCCTTGCCCTAGCAAGCGCATTCGGATGCGGCGTCAACGAGCTGCCGCTTTCGATGGTTCTTTCGTGGTACGAGCAGAAGGCCGTCGCGATTTTGCTGACACTTCTGCACCTTGGCATCCGGAACATCCGCCTCGGCCCGACGCTTCCGGCCTTCCTCTCGCCGAACGTCCTGTCCTACCTCGTCGAGCACTACGCCATCGCGCCCACTACGACGCCGGAAGAAGACCTCAAAACGCTCCTCGGCGCATAACCGTTTCCGGCAATGTGCAAAGGGCCCCCCGGTAAAACCGGGGGGCCTTCCTATGCGGGCATAGCCCTATGTTCCTCGCATGACGCGTCAAACGCATAAGTACGGACTGCCAACCGCGTAAGGACTGTTCTTAGCTGCTCGTAAACGAGCTTATAGCGGTATGCTACGGCGGCATGGCGACCAACAAAAACGAAGCCGCGAAACTTGCAAAAACGGTTTAAGGAGGTGTTTTTTATGGAATATGCAACGCTCAATAACGGCGCGAAAATGCCGATGGCCGGTATCGGCACTTTTTAACTCACCCCGGACGAGGCAGAGGCTTCCTGCATCAACGCCCTGCAGAATGGCTATCGCCTGATCGACACCGCCAACGCCTATGTGAACGAAAAGGCGGTCGGCCGTGCGATGAAGAAGTCCGGCCTTCCGCGTGAGGAAATCTTCTTAGAGACCAAGCTGTGGCCCAGTTTCTATGAGCAGCCGGATGCAGTAGACAAGACGCTTGCCCGCCTCGACACGGATTATATTGATCTTCTTCTCATCCATCAGCCCGCCGGTAATTATTTCGCGGGCTATCAGCAGATGGAAAAGGCGTACAAAGAGGGCAAGGTACGCGCAATTGGCCTTTCCAACTTCAATAAAAACGTGCGCTGCTAGCATGACGCCAAATCACTTGCGTGCGATCGAACGCAGCGTTTTTGGCATCTCGCTTGAAGCCTTGCTGTCCGCCATTTTTGAATCTGCCATAAAAAGTGCCTCTGCCGATCCCCAATCGGGCATTGACAGAGGCACTTTTTTCACAATTCCCGCTTCCTCTTCCAAGGCTCACCACCGTCCACAACGTGGCCGCCGCTTTTTGTGACGGGTCTGCTTTTGCGTTTCCCGAATAACGCTTCCACCGGCAGACGCTACAGATAGATTCCGATAGAACGCCCGCTCTCGAAGAAGGCGCGATAGGCGCGGAAGGTTTCGTAGGCGTCTGCCTTGCTGGTCAGCTCATACGGCGCGTGCATGCTGAGTAACGCCGGGCCGCAGTCGACGCAGCTCATGCCATACTGCGCGGCAAAGGGCGCGATGGTTCCGCCGCCGCCAAGGTCGATTTTGCCCATTTCACCCAGCTGCCAGCAGACGCCCGCGTCGTCGAATATGTCTCGCAGCGCGGCTAAAAATTCGGCGCCCGCCGCGTTGCTGCCCTTTTTGCCGTTCTGGCCGGTGTATTTGATGAGTACCGGGCCGTGGCCGAGGCGCGCGGAATTGTCCGGCTCAAAGGCAGAGGGGTAATTGCTGTCAAAGCCCACGATTACGTCGGCGGAGATGAACTCGGAACGCTCGAGCGCCTGACGCAGGGCGGGTTCGCTGTAGCCGTCCAGACGAGAGAGCATCTGCGAAGCAAAGTTTTCAAGCATTCGGGTATTCATACCCGTAGTACCCACGCTTCCGACTTCCTCCTTGTCGGCGAAGATCACAAGACTCGTATAGACGGGACTCGCTGTTTGCAGCAGCGCTTGCAGCGCGGCATAGGCGCAGATTTTGTCGTCCTGCCCATAGGCGGCAATGAGACTGCCATCAAAGCCAACATCGCGCGCCTGTCCGGCCGGAACGAACGTCAGCTCCGCCGTGGAGAGCTCCCGCGGCGTGAGCCGACAGCGGTCTTTCAACAGCGCGAGCAGCTGCGCTTCAAAGCCGGAGCCTGCCAGCGCGTTTAAGTCCTCGCCGGAAATGCCGTCGCCGAGCGGCTTTTTGACCTGCTCGGAGGACAGATGCTTCGGAAGGTCGGAAATATAGAAGACGGGCTCGTCCGGCGCTTCGCCAAGAGAAAAATCAACCGCTTCGCCGCCTGCGCGGATGGCGCGTCCGTGCAGCGCCAGAGGCTGCGTGACCCATTGATATTTCTTGATGCCGCCATAATAGTGCGTCCGGAAGCGGACAAGATCGCCATCCGAACTGACGGGGTTTGGCCGCACGTCGAGCCTGGGAGAGTCGATGTGCGCGCAGATGATGCGAAGGCCCTCCGAAATGGGGCGCGCGCCGACTGTCAGCATGGCCATGGCCTTGTTCTGCTTGCAGGAAAACAGCTTTGTGCCCGGTGAAAGCGGTTCCCGGTTTTCATCGCCTGCATCCGCAAAGCCGTTTTCCAGCGCAAGCGTCCGGATGTAGCGCACCGCGTCCCGCTCTGTTTTGCAGCAGTTCAGAAAAACCTTATAGCCTTCCGCGTAAGAAAAAATTTCGTCCTTCCGGGAGGCGTTTTCCCAGACGGAAGGGTAAATTGCCTGATATTCCATGAATAAATTCTTTCCTTCTTTCTTCATAAAACGCCGCCCCATTTGGGGCGGCGTAGATTGTCGAAAGGCTGATGCCCTTTGACATGTTGATTTGCTACCAGGGTTTGTTCAGTTCCAGCTCGACCTCGAAGCAGTACTTGCTCGCCTCGTAGGTGAGAATCATGTATTCGATCAGCTCGCCCTCGGCGCTGAAGGCCTGCCGCTCAATCTGAAGAACCGGCGAGCCCTCCGGAAGACCGAGACTTTCTGCGGCGCTTTTCGACGCGCCGGCAGCGCGGATGATCTGGCGGCCGCGGCCGAGCGCAACGCCGAGCTTCTGCTGGTAGACCTGATAGACCGTAAGCGTTTCGAGCTCCTTGCGGTCAAAAAATCCCTGATATTTTCCGGGCAGATACATATCCGCGTTCGCGGTCGGTACACCGTCTACAATGACGTTGCGGCGGATGAAGACGCAGGTCTCCCCGAGCTGCTGGCGGATGCTCTGCGCGATCCAGGCGGGCGTTTCGATATGCTCAAGCACCGGAACAACGCTCTCGCGGTCGACCTGCATCTGTGAGAGCATGTTGCTGATGCCCGTGAGGTCCTTCAGGGGGTCAACAAACATCGTACGGCGCACAAAGGTCCCCTTTCCCTGCCGGATGTCGACCAACCCCTCGTCGGAGAGCTGCTGCACGGCGGTGCGGATGGTTCTGAGGCTCACGCCGAAGCGCTCGGCCAGCTGCGTGTGCGTGCCGATGCAGCCGTTTTCTCCGTAATTCTTCGCAAGAATTTCCTTGCGAAGCTCGTTTGTAACCTGCACATGCAAGGGGGTTACCACATTCTTGTCCACCATGCGCGAATTCTCCGTTCCTAAATCTTTCTCTTATTCTATCAGATTCTGACAGCAGCGTCAATTTGAAATGCCCCGGTTATGTGGAAAGTTCCTGTCGGAGCGCGGCCAAAAACGCCAAAATCTGTTCGTTTGTCACAACGTACGGCGGCTTCAGGAAAAGAACGTTCTCCTGACGGCCGGGAAGGAACCCCCGCTGTGTCAGCGCGTGATGAACACGCTCGCAGGTAGGCGCATTCCGCAGAACGATCGCCGCCGCAAGGCCGCAGCTTCTGCATGTGAGCACGTGCTCGTTTGCTTCCAGCGCCGTGAGCCCTTCCTGTAGTGTCCGGCTCACAGATTGCACGTGCGCAAGAAGACCGCGATCCAGCTGCCGGAACACCTCGCAGGCAGCCGCGCAGGCCACTGCGTCGTCGCCGGAGCCTCCTGCAAAGCCGTGAAGATCTTCTGTTGCAAGCGGCGTTCGCGAGAGGACCGCCGCAATGTGCATGCCGTTTCCAAGCGCCTTTCCGGTAAGCAGAATATCGGGCTCCAGCCCCTCCTGCTGATAGCGGAACAGGTTTCCCGTGCGGCCCATGCCGCTTTGAATCTCATCGACAATGAAGAGCATCCCGCGCGCCTTTGCCCAGTCTTGCAGCTTTTTCAGATACCCCTCCGGCGGCACGATGACGCCGCTGCCCTGATAGGGCTCGACAATCACAGCGCATGCGTCCTGCGCGGAGGCGGTCTCATAGATTCGGGAGGCCATCTCCAGACACGCAAAGCCGCAGCCGCCCGCACGCTTCATTGGGCACGAAAGGCAGTCCGGGTACGGCAGAAACACGACCCCCGGCGCCAGCGCGCCATAGCCGGCCTTTCTCTGGGACTTTCCGGACATGGACGAGGAGAGATAAGTTCTTCCGTGGATGCTGTTCCAGAAGCTGTGGATTTCGCTGCGCCCGGTAAGCTTCTGTGCCAGCCGGACGGCAGACTCTACCGCCTCCGAGCCGGAGGAGGTCAGATGGATGGCAGCGAACGCGCCGTCCGTTGCCCAATCGAGAAGAGAAATCAGGTGTTCCTTGGACGGAACGTGCACATTTTTGGGTGCGGTGATGGCGTGCAGCGCATCGGTGACGGCCTGGGTGAACGCCTCGTTCCCCTGCCCGAGCACAACGCGCATCTCGTTGAGGTCCACAAACTCGCGGCCATCTGCAGTAAAATATGACGCACCGCTTGCGCGGACAAAGGGCGGAAGGGGATCGGACGGATGCAGGGGCGCGAGAAGATCAGCGGCTCCTGCCCGGCGGTTTTCGTCGTTCATCGTTCCTCCTCCGGCTGCCAGGCAACAAAGCCGTGTACAAAGCCGCAGATCTCATCGACCATGGCATTCAGGATTTTTTCGCCCTTTTCCTTGGTCGCAAGCGTGCTGTCCCCATTTGTTCCGGTTGGCGTGCGCATGCGGCACGGAACATTCACGACCGTGCGCCCATTTACGACCGAGCCCGGCCAGGGCTGGGTATATTCCTCTACCGTTTTGTCCATATGCACAAGATCTTCGCGGATGTAGAGAAGCGTTGAGGTTTCGGCCTCGTCGCCATGGCCGCCGCGAGGCTGCGCGCAGATATCGGCTTCTGCATCCTTGGCAAGCTGCGTGATATCCGTCACGGCAACCTTTACACCGAGCTCGTTATTCATATCGCGCGCCATCAGGCAAAGGGGCGGGTGCGTTGATACGCCGCCGTCGATGATCAGAAATTTCTTCACGCCGAAGCGGACGTAACATTCCAGAATGTCGCGAACGTAGCTTGTAAAGTGCTGGTGGCTGACGCTGACCGAGCCCTCCCAGTGGACAAAGGCCGGGAAGTAAGCATACGGAAGCGTGGGAAGCGTCAGGACGTTCTCCCGCGCGGTCACGGCGTTTGCCACCCAGTCGGTCACAAAATAATCGGTTCCCATCGGCAGATGATTGCCGTGCTCTTTCGCGCCGCCGCCGATGGGAAGCACAACGACGCTTCTTTCGGTAATGAGCGGACGAAGCTGCTCATAGGTCAGTTCTTTGATAAAGTATCCCATGGTAAATCCCTCCTGGTATCCGGACAGAGACGCGGCTTAAAAATCGCGTTCTGCCGGTCATTCGATAATCGCTGCGGACGAGCCGCAGAGCTTATGCGTGAATGGCTTCCGCCGTGCCGTTCCGGATCTCCTCCACCCGATGGCACGAGACGAAGTGACCGGGCGCGAGCTCGCGCAGCTCGGGGTCCTGCTCGAAGCAGGCCTTTGTTGCGTACGGGCAGCGCGGGGCAAAGCGGCAGCCGGGCTTCGGGTCGATGGGCGAGGTGATCTCGCCGCGCAGAATGGTGCGCTTGGACGGGTTGTCGATATCGATGCGCGGAATGGCAGAAAGAAGCGCCTTGGTGTAGGGGTGCAGCTGGTTCTTAAAAAGCTCCCGCGTTTCGCACTTTTCCACGAGCTTTCCGAGGTACATGACGCCGATGTGGTCGGAGATGTGCTTGACGACGGAGAGGTCGTGCGTGATGAACATGTAGGTGAGTTTTTTCTCCTCCTGCAGGTCCATCATCAGATTCAGGATCTGCGCCTGAATGGAAACGTCCAGCGCGGAAACGGGCTCGTCGCAGACGATGAACTGCGGCTCGAGCGCGAGTGCGCGGGCAATGCCGATTCTCTGGCGGCGGCCGCCGTCGAGCTCGTGGGGATAGGCGTCAGCCAGACGCTGCGCGAGGCCAACCGTGTCCATGAGCAAGAAGACCTGCCGGTCGAGGTCCGTCAGCTTGTCGGGGTTATTGCGAAGGGGCTCGGCGATCGCGTCAAAGACGCTCATACGGGGGTTGAGGCTTGAAAACGGGTCCTGGAAGATCATCTGAACGTCCCGGTTGTAGGCCTTGAACTCCTTCTTTTTCAGATGCGTCACGTCCCGGCCGTCAAAGAGAATCTGACCTGCCGTCGGGTCGTGCAGCTGAACGATGGCGCGTCCCATCGTGGACTTGCCGCAGCCGGACTCGCCGACAATGCCGAGCGTGCAGCCCTTGTCGACGGTAAACGACACATCGTCCACCGCGTGGAGCGTCCCGCGCGCCGTTTTAAAATACTTTTTCAGGTTCTTTACCTCTAACAGCGCACTCATTGTTCTCCTCCCTCCACATTGTGGCAGCGCACGGTATGCGTGCCGCTGAGCGTTCTGAGCTTCGGACATTTGGTTTTGCAGCGCTCGGTCGCGCGGGCGCAGCGGTTTTCAAACGGGCAGCCAGCCGGAAGCTCCGTGGGGTCCGGCACCATGCCGGGAATCGGCTTGAGCCGCGGCACCTCGGTATCCAGATCCGGCAGCGAGTCGAAAAGGCCCTGCGTGTACGGATGCGCCGGGTTCTTGTAAACGTCCCGCAGCGTGCCGTATTCCATGATCATACCGCAGTACATGATGGCGACCTTGTCGCACATTTCGGCCACAACGCCAAGATCGTGCGTGATGAGGATGGTCGAGGTGTTGAGCTCCGCCTTGAGCTTTCGCATGAGCTCGAGCACCTGCGCCTGAATCGTCACGTCGAGCGCGGTTGTGGACTCGTCGGCGATGAGAAGCTCGGGGCTGCAGGCCAGGGCAATGGCGATGACCACGCGCTGCTTCATGCCGCCGGAGAACTGGTGCGGATACTCGCCGCTCCGCTCGGCCGGAATGCCGACGAGCTCGAGCATATCGCCCGCGCGCTTTGCGGCCTCGTCCTTGCTGCACTTGTCGTGGAGTCGGATGACCTCTCCGATCTGCTCGCCGACGGTGAGCACCGGGTTGAGGCTCGTCATCGGGTCCTGAAAGATCATCGAGATGCACTTGCCGCGGATATCGCGCATGGCCGCGTCTCCGATCTCCAGAAGAGGAATGTCGTTAAAGAGGATGCTGCCGCCGAGGTATTTTCCCTGCGGCGTGGGGAGCAGACGCAGAATGCCGAGCGCGGTGCTGGTCTTTCCCGCGCCCGTTTCTCCGACGAGGCCGAGGCATTCGCCCTTTTCCAGCGTCAGATCGAGCCCGTTGACCGCGTGCACATCCGCGTCATCTGTTTTATAGTCGATGTATAAATCCTTGATTTCCAATAAGCTCATATCCGGCACCTCTCAGTTTTTCATACGTGGGTCGAGCGCGTCGCGCAGGCCGTCGCCGACCATGTTCAGCGCGAGCACAACCAGCACGATTGCGATTCCGGGGAAGGTAACAAGATACGGGTAGTTCCGCATATCGCCTCTGGCCGCGGCCAGCATGGAGCCCCATTCCGGCATCGGCGCTTCCACGCCGAGACCCAAAAAGCTCAGACCCGACGCATTCAGGATCGCAAGGCCGAGACCGAGCGTCGTCTGGACGATGACGGGGGCGAGGATGTTCGGAAGAATGTGGCGCAGGATCATTCTCGCGTCCGAGCAGCCGCTGATGCGCGCCGCTTCAATATACTCCTGATCGCGGATCGAGAGAATGGACGCGCGCACGATTCGTGCATACGACGGAATGGAGGCAATGCCGATGGCGAGGATCAGGTTAAAAACGCCCGTTCCGAGGACGGCCGCAATAACGATTGCCAGCAGAACGCTCGGCACCGCGAGCATCACGTCCATGAAGCGCATGATGAGCGTGTCGACCTTTCCGCCGTAGAAGCCTGCGAGACAGCCGAGCAGCGTACCGATCAGCAGCGAAATGCCGACGGAGGAGAAGCCGATGAGAAGCGAGATGCGCGTACCGTAGATGATGCGGCTGAGCATGTCGCGGCCAAGGTTATCCGTACCGAGCGGGTGCTCGGCGCAGGGGGACAGGTACATGCTGGTTAGGTCCTGCGCAGCATAGTCATAGGGCGCGAGCTGGTCGGCGAAAATCGCGATCAGAATAAAAATGATGATGACGACCATGCCGATGACGGAAAGCTTGTTTTTGAGAAAGCGGCGCATCGCGCCGGATTTTTTCTGCCGTTTTTTCTGTTCAGGCACGCTTCTTCACGTCCTTTCTGCGGTAGATCGAGGAAATTCTCGGGTCGATGAAGCCGTAGATGATATCGACCAGAAGATTGATAACGCCGTAGATGACGGCAATGAAGATAACACCGCCCTGTACGATCGGGATGTTCTTGAGCGAACACGCGTCCACCAGCATTTTGCCCATGCCGGGGATAGCGAAAATCGTCTCGATGACGAACACGCCGCTCAGCTGGCGGCCAAACTGAAGACCCATCAGCGTAACGACCGGGATGAGCGCGTTTCGAAGCGCGTGCTTCATGATGATCGTGTTTTCCTTGAGGCCCTTGGCCCGTGCGGTACGGATATAGTCCTGCCGGATGACCTCGAGCATATTTGAGCGCGTCGTGCGCATGATGCCCGCGATGCAGCCCGTGCCGTTGGCAAGAATCGGAAGAATCATGTACTTGACGCCGTACCAGCCGGAGGCCGGCAGCAGCCGCCATTTGAGCGAAAACTGGATGATGAGAATCAGCGCGAACCAGAAGCCCGGCATGGCGAGGAAGATAAGCGCGAAGACGCTCGAAATATTATCAATCAGCTTATACTGATGCACCGCCGAGATAATCCCCAGCGGAATTCCTATGAGACCGGCCAGAAGTGTACTCAAGATTGCAAGCTCCAGCGTGATGGGGAAGCGGTCTTTGATCTCGTCGACGACCGGGTGACGGTTCACATAGGAAACGCCAAAGTCGAATTTTGTGACGATGCCCTTGATATAGTTGTAAAACTGGACGAAGAACGGATCGTTCAAACCCATTTCCTCCCGCATTTCCTGCACGGCCTCTTCGGTCGCCATATCGCCGAGCACAGTCCGGATGGGGTCTGTGGGGGACAGGCGCAGGATGGTAAAGACGATGAACACCACGCCCAGTACTACCGGCAGCAGCATCAGAAGGCGTTTTCCTATGAATTTAGCCATATGCCATATCCTTTCCTTCTTTTTGAAATGCGGAGAGAGCCGGAGCCCTCTCCGCATGGAGCGTTGCGTCAGGTTTTAATTTGCAAAGGTAATGCCGGCGAAGTTCGGGCTTTGCGAGGGCAGAACGACGAAGTTGGAGATGTCCTTGTTGACCGAGTAGCAGGCAAGGCCGACATACAGGCCGACCGTCACGCACTCGTCGGCGAGCAGCTTCTGCAGATCCACGCAGGCCTGCATGCGCTTTTCGGAGTCGGTTTCGGTGTTGATGATCTCAATAAGTGCGTCGGCGTCATCGTTTGCGTAGAACGAGCGGTTGTCGCCCTTGCCGATGTAGGCGGAGTTGAAGGCGGCAAAAGCTTCGGTCGCGTCGGCAGAGGGAACCGTCCAGCCGCCAAGATACATCTGCTGCTTGCCATTGACGATGGCGTCGAGCCAGTTGGAGAAGTCGGTGACATTCAGCGTGACCTCAATGCCGATCTCCTTGAGGTACGCCTGAATCATTTCCGCGACGGACTGGCTGGCGTTGGAGATGAGCGTGCAGGAGAAGCCGTCGGGGTATCCGGCCTCAGCCAGAAGCTCCTTTGCCTTTTCGACGTTGTAGCCCTCGTATTCGCTTTCTGCGTCATAGTAGCCCCAGACACCGGGCGCGAGGAAGGAGCCGGGAGTCTCGGAATAGCCGAACTGCGAGGCCTTGTTGATGGCGTCCGCGTCGATGGCAAGGGAGATGGCCTGACGCACCTTGACGTTGTTGAACGGCTCGATGCTGCAATTGAACGAGAGGTACTGCGTGCCGAGCGTGTAGGAGACCTGCAGGTTCACGTCGGGGTTGCTTTCGGCGTTGGAAGCGTCGGAGACGACGATGTGCGCGATGTCCACGCCGCCGGATTCGGCTTCGATGGCGCGGGTAGAGGCCTCGGCGATGTAGCGGAGGACGAGCTTGTCGAAGTTGATTTCGCCGCCCCACCAGTTCTTGTTGGCGGTGAAGCTCAGATGGTCGCCGGTCGCCCACTCGTCAAACTGGAACGCGCCGGTGCCGACGGGATGATTGGCGTAGCCCTCGGGGTCAGCCTCCATGGCGGACTTGCTGACGATGGCGGCAAGGTCGAGCGCGCAGATGTTCAAAAATGCGGGATACGGCTCGGAGAGTGCAATGACAACGGTGTGATCGTCCTCCGCGACGCTGTTTTCGATGTCGACGGGGCCGATGACGCTCTTGCTGGCCTCATTGGTGGAGTTCAGGCCGAAGGTGTACAGAACGTCCTCCGCGGTGAAGGCAGAGCCGTCATGGAAGGTAACGCCCTCTCGCAGCTTGAAGCGGTAGTGCGTGTCGTCGATCTGCTCCCACTCGGTGGCAAGACCCGGAAGAAGGTTCATATCCGCGTCGGTCGAAAGAAGCGCGTCGTAGATCTGATGAGTGATGTAGCTTGTGCCCGTGTCGTTGGAGGCATAGGGCAGAAGGCTCTTGGGCTCGCGGCTGATCGCGACAGTCAGCGTGTCACGGTGGGCGGAGCCGTCAGAAGAAGCGGTTTCCGAATTGCTGTCAGATGCAGCGGTCTGGGAGTCAGCGGGCTGGGTCGGCTCGCTGGCCGGTGCACATGCCGCCAGAGACAGCAGCATCGCAAGCGCCAGCAAAAGGCAAGCTAGTTTTTTCATGTGGGTCTTCCTTTCCTCATTTTGTAATCATATTGTGAAGCCGTCCGCTCAGAGCGGGTGGGCGTTCAGCCATGCGATTGCGTCTTCGAACCATGCGGTTTTCTCCAGCGAGTGGTCTCCACCCTCGTAGACGATGAGCTTGTGCTCCTTGCCGGCGGCCGTGAGCGCGCGGTCCATGGCGAAGGCCTGACCCGGTGTGACGCGCCAGTCGTCAGTGCCCTGCTCGATGAGAACGGGGCAGAGGATTCTGTCCGCCCAGCAGATGGGCGAGCGCTTGACATATTCCTCGTAGAGCTCCACGGGAGAGCCGCCGATAAGTTCGCTGCAGTCCTGCTTCATGTCGAACTCTGTACCGTCGAAGCGGTAATACATCGTAAAGCTGTCGGCAAGGCCCGCAGCAACCACGGCGGCGCGGACGCGCGTGTCCCGGGCGCACGTGAGATAGGTCATCATGCCGCCTCTCGAGCGGCCGATCATGTAGACAGCCTCGTCTCTCGTAAAGCTTTGCTCGAGCGTGATGGTAATCAGGTTCGTGATATCGTTTACGTCGCTGCCGCCAAATTCCTCCCGGCCTGTGCCGCCGCAGTTGCCCCGGTACTGGCTGCCGAATGCGGCAAAGCCTGCTGCGGCCAGACGGCAGATGATCGAGGGCTTAAGGGCCCCAAACTCCCGGTTCCCGCCGCGGTTAAAAATAAGAGCGGGGAGGCGGCCTTCAAACTGCGCGGGGACGGCGGCATAGCCCTCTACCTCGCAGTCATCCGACTTGTAGCGAATGGAATACAGGCGAACCTTGCCCCGGTACGCCTCGGGCGCTTCGAGCTCGGTCTCGCGGAGCATGTGCTGGCTGACAATCAACATGGACGGTACCACCCTTTTGTAGAATCTTGCATAGGACAGGACGTAATCTATAGTGATGACATGTAATGTTACGTTATGACTTGAGGAAAGGATACACGAATTTGCGACAGTTGTCAATACGTTTTTTGATTTATAGACAAAAAAGTGCAAAGCAAACGCGCAGATTTGGGCACTATGTCCATAAGTCATGAACAAAATGGAAATTTGTTTTTCAAACAAGCACATGATGGGTAACCTCATCCCATGCATTTGAGGGGGCTGCTTTTTCTATCGGACTTCGGAGCAACTCTGTCGAACTTTTACAGCAGCTTGCCGTTCCACTGCGCTCCAGCTTGTACGACACTGCTAAGGATAAAAGGCGGAATGTAGTAGAGCGTTTCTTCAATCGGCTCAAGGAAATTCGCCGCGCTGAGACACGCTATGACAAACGGGATGCCTCCTTTCTCGCTTTTGTTATGGTCACCGCTTCGTGTGTCGCTTTCAGCATTTTGCACATCTAAGCGCTGTTTTCAGATACACCCTAACCGCTTCCATCTTGCCTGCAAACACTTCACGCAAACATACACATTCAGCCTATTTCTGCCGCCGCGCGCTTTCCAATAAGGATACAAAATCCCGACGACCGTAACCGGTCGCCGGGATTTTCCCGTTTTCGCGCTTTCGCCGCAGGCTTTCCGGCAAAACGAAAGGGTCTGCCGCCCACTCGCTGCAGGCAGCAAACCCCTTTGAATGCTGGAATATTTTAAAAAATGTCCGTCTGCCCTTTTGGCTCACTTCATCGGGACAAATACCGACTCAAAAACTCTCTGGTTCTCGCCTGCTTGGGGTTGTTGAAAATCTCCTCGGGCGCGGCGTCCTCTAAGATCACACCGCCGTCCATGAAGATGACCCGGCTCGACACGTCGCGTGCAAATGCCATCTCATGCGTCACGACCAGCATCGTAAAGCCCTCGCCCGCGAGGCGCTTCATCACGTCGAGCACTTCTCCGACCATCTCGGGGTCAAGCGCGCTCGTCGGTTCGTCGAAGAGGATGATATCAGGGTTCATCGAGAGCGTCCGCGCGATTGCCACGCGCTGCTTCTGGCCGCCGGAGAGCTGCGCAGGGCGGGCGTTGCAGTAAGCGGACATGCCGACGCGCTCTAAGTAATCCCGCGCGATTTTCTCGGCCTCCTCGCGTTTCCGGTGCAGCACCGTCAGCTGCGGGCAGACGCAGTTCTCGAGCGCGTTCATGTTGTTGAAGAGGTTGAACTGCTGGAACACCATGCCCACGCGCGCGCGGTACTGCGATAAGTTGAGTTCTTTTCCCGCGATGTCCTTACCCTCAAAAATGATCTTGCCGCCGGTCGGCTCTTCGAGCAGGTTCACGCAGCGGAGCATCGTGCTCTTGCCGGAGCCGGACGAGCCGATGATGCTGATCACATCGCCCTTGTTTACCGAGAAGCTGATGTCGCGCAGCACCTGATGGGTGCCGAACGTCTTTTCCAGATGCTCGAGTCTTAAAATCTCTTCCATCTTACTGCGCCTCCCGGATGTGAATTTCGGCCTGCGAATCAGAGCCGCTGCCGCAGATCGTGTAGTTGTCAGACCCCGCGAGCTTCTTTTCGGCAAGCCGCAGGAGCCGTGTGACTGTGAAGGTCAGGATGAAGTACAAAATGCAGATGACCGTGTAGACCTGAAACGTTTGCAAATTGATGCGCTTAATGACGCCCGCCATGTAGTAGAGCTCCGTGACGCCGATGACATTCAGCACCGAGGTATCCTTGATGTTGATGACAAACTCGTTGCTGATGGACGGCAGAATGTTCTGAAGCACCTGCGGGATGACGACCTTGACCATCGCCTGCGCGTGCGTCATGCCGACGGAATACGCGCCCTCGAGCTGCCCGCGGTCGACGGAGATGATGCCGCCGCGGACGATTTCGGCCATGTAAGCGCCGGTGTTAATCGAGACGATGAACAGGCCCGCAGGAATGAGCGGCAGCGTCGCGCCGTCATTCAAAAAGGCGTAGCCCCAGTAGATGACCATCGCCTGGACCATCATCGGCGTACCGCGGAAGACCTCAATGTAGACGGCGATGATGGCGTTGACGATTTTGTGGAGCGCGCGGAGCACTGCGTTTTTCGATTTCGGCGCGGTGCGGATGACGCCCGTAAGCAGACCGATCAGGAAGCCAGCGGCTGTACCGATCAGGGCAATGAGCATCGTATAGCCGACGCCGGAAAGCAGGTAGCTGTAATACTGGCTGATGATTCCGAGTACTTCTCTGATAAATTCCATCTTATCTCATCCGTTCCGTTCGTATTTTCTGATTCTCGCTTGAAATCGCTTACTTCTTGATGATGACCACGAGGTTGCTGTTGTAGTAGCAGTCGGTGAAGTCGACCTGCTCCTCACGCTCGGCCGTGGGGCTCATGCCGGCGATGATCGCGTCAACCGCGCCGGACTGGACGGCGGCGATCAGCGAATCCCACTCGTAGGAGTAGACCTCAAGGCTCATGCCGAGCTCGGCGGCAATGTACTTTGCGACCTGCACATCGTAGCCGCTGGCGTAGAGATTATCCTTGCCGGAGATGGGAACTGCGCCGTTGGCATCGGTTGTCTGCGTCCAGTTGAAGGGTGCGTAGGCGCATTCCATTGCGATACGGAACACACCGTTCGAGGTGTCGGTGTTGGAAGACTGAAGGACAATTGCATCACTCGACTGCGTATCGGGGTCTGCACTGAGGCTCACCATCTGCGCCATCAGCGCCTGACGGGTCTCGGTGGGGATGGTAGCGAGGATGTCGTTGACGGTTGCGACCATCGAAGAGCCGGTCTGGAACGCAACGGCAATTCCGGTCTCGGCATCGGTTGCGGTGAAGCCGGTGTCATTGTTGACAAACGGCAGGTAGGTCAGCGTATCGTCCTTGCCGCAAACCTCAAGCGCCGTGGGCTCTTCGGCGACATAGCCATCGATCGCGCCGGACTTCAGGGCGTTCAGAAGGTCTGTAAAGTCGGGGTAGGACTTCTTCTCGACGCCGTCGATCTGGTCGATGACGTCTAAGTGGAACGTGCCAGCCTGACCGGCGATGACCGCACCCTTGAGGTCTGCGATGGTGGTGGCCTTCGAGAGGTCGGTCTTCTGCCGCGAGCCGCAGGCGGTAAGCGCCAGACACAGGATAGCTGCTGCTAAAACGATGGATACGATTCTTCTCATGGGATGTTCCTCCTTTAATTTTCCCCAACAAAAAACGGCCAAAGCAAAGTGCTTCGACCGTTGGAACCGGAAAAACCGTATCGTCTGCAAATCGAATATAGCACTCCGCAAAAAATATTGCGACAGTCGTACAGATCTTCTCTGTACGCCCAACAGCAGCGGCTCTCAAAAGCCGTACCATTTCGGCGGAAGCACCTTTTGCGTGCCGTCAGCAACGTTTGAGCGTCTCGGGCAGGCGACTGATTGGTTCCGCGCCTCTATATCTTTGAGTTTGACTGTTATTTCGTTGTTCACAGGTGTTCCTGTGATTTGTGCCTAGTATAGCACCGTTTCCCGACAAATCAAGCCTTTTTTTGAAAAAAGCCAATTTTTAACGCAAACTATGAACCCGCGCAGAAAACGGCGCCTATTTTTGTGCACCCTGACGGAGATTTACCGGTCTCCCCGGTCGAAGTGCGTCAGATCCTTGATGACCTCGCCCGCGATGATCAACCCCACAACGGAGGGCACAAACGCGGTCGAGCCCGGGATATCGCGCCGGTCGGTACATTTTCTGGCCGTGCCGGGCGGGCAGATGCAGTGGTTGCGGCAGCTGATGGCCGCGTCCTCGACGGGGCGGATCGGCTTTTCCTGCGAATAGACGACCTTGAGATGCGAAACGCCCTTTTTCCGGCAGAGCTGCCGCATCACGCGCGCAAGGGGGCACACCGCCGTTTCAAAAATATCCGCCACCCGGAAAGGCGGGTGTCCGTAAGACAGTTAACAGCCACCGTAGTTTGAACCGCGGTGGCTGTTCTTGTATTTTATCCTGTTATGTGATAATATGGAAGCGAACAGACCTGCAAAAACGGGATTTGACTAAGACCTGCTAAGAAAAGTCAAGTAGAAATTTCAAGGTAGTTTGCTGTGCAAAAAA
>ERZ772875.701-NODE-701-length-36918-cov-4.638445_pt1 | contig 36918 bp, 30 predicted proteins | sample MGYA00580585_ERZ772875 | MGnify/ENA primary metagenome ERZ772875 (study PRJEB29015, sample SAMEA2737736) | human gut metagenome | biome: human gut; feature: human-associated habitat; material: faeces | place: China | collected 2012 ... | reverse complement strand
AGCGCCGCCTTGCCAAGGCGGAGGTGGCGGGTTCGAGCCCCGTTTCCCGCTCCAACCTTTCGGAGTTGCGGCAAAGGATGCGGGTATAGTGTAATGGTAACACATTAGCCTTCCAAGCTGAGATAGTGGGTTCGAGTCCCATTACCCGCTCCATTTTTCTGAATTTCAATCGCATATGCGGGAATAGCTCATTTGGTAGAGCGCCGCCTTGCCAAGGCGGAGGTGGCGGGTTCGAGCCCCGTTTCCCGCTCCAAACTCTCGAAGGTTTCGAGAGTTTTTTGTGTTTTTGCACTCATATTCAGCTTGAACATGCTGATTTACACTGAAATCCGAAAGGATCGTTTGAACCATGATTTACACCCTCCTCACCAATAAGGCAATGCGTACTGCATACGCTGCCCATGCCGGGCAGGTTGACAAATGCGGCGTGCCTTATATTTTTCACCCCATTCATCTTGCGGAACAAATGCCCGATGAAATTTCGGTCTGCGCAGCACTTCTTCACGACGTTGCAGAGGACACGGACATAACACTCTCTGAACTTGAATCCGAATTTCCGTCGGCTGTTATCGATGTGTTAAAACTGCTGACGCATAAAGACGGCATTGACTATTTCGATTACATCCGGGCAATACGCAGCAATCCGACAGCAGTCCGCGTCAAACTTGCGGACATTGCGCATAATTCGGACGAAACACGTTATGCGGGCTGTTCCGAAATCGATGCGGAGCAGCTTGCCGCGCGGCGGGCAAAGTATAAAAAAGCAAAAGCCCTTCTCGAAGCGGTAAAGCCGAACGATACCGAATGTTCCGAATTGTCTCCGCCGACAGATTAATTGCCCGTCGTCGGATTGATTCCCGCTCTAAGAGAGTTTGCCTTTTCTCCGCCGCTCTGCTTTTCCCGTCAGCAGCAATGCCCCCGCGATACCGCAAAATCCTCCCAAAAATTTTGTCAGCAAAAGCGGAAGCCGATGTTCCTTTTGTCCGAAAAATTGCGATTTCGGAAACTGCGGTTACCCCGCAGGGATATTCTAAATCCGTAATATACGGTTGTCAAGAGGCTGCGTCGAAACGGGGTTCGTTTAAAAGCCCCTTTCATTTGCACAAATGCCCCGCCCCCTTGAAAATCCCCTGTGTGTGCTGTATAATATTATTGGATTTAAATCACATTGCATGTGACTCGAATTCAATTCAAACACGGAGGAACAAAAAATGTTTTGCCCAAATTGCGGAAACCACATCCTTGATGCAAACGCATCGTTCTGCCCCAACTGCGGTGCTCAGTTGAACAGCTTCACCCAAGGCAATGATCAAAGTTCTGCTCAGCAGGATTCACAGCAGGATTCGCAGCAGAATTCGCAGCAGGACTCGCAGCAGTCATGGTATAATCAATTCAACTACACCCCGCCGCAGCAGGACTGCACGCCGTGCGCGCCTTCCGCAAATTATAACGGACTCAGCATTGCAGGCTTCTCGCTTTCCTGCGCTGCAATTATTTCTAACATCCTTCTTTTCGGCCTGCCCGGCATCGTGGGACTTATTCTGTCCATTGTCGGACTTTGTCAATGCAATAAACGTTCGGAAAAAGGACGCGGCCTTGCAATTGCGGGAATTGTAATCGGTGCAGTTCTGACCCTTCTTATGATTTTCGTGTACGCCGGTCTTATTCTTGCGTTTGACAACGGATGGAATTCCGGACCCCGCTATTATTGATTTCACGGTTTTCAACCGTCAAACATAAAAATCGGGAGTTCCTGTCAGATTGACAGCCTTCCGAAGAAAACGCCGGTTTAAGCTTATTTTCGCGAAAAAGGATGAAGATTCAACCTTTTTTCGCCGTAAATCGAATCGTTTCGAAAAAAACAAATATAATTTCAATGCAGCCTGTGTTGATTAAGCCGTTTTTTCCGATTCGGCAATTCGACAGGTTTTGTGGGTCTGCAAACAAAGTTGAAGGGAGAGCCTCCGCTGTTCGGGGGCGAACAAAAAATGAACGCTTTTATTGCAATTATCCTGGGCCTTGTTCAGGGACTTTGCGAATTTCTTCCGATTTCAAGCAGCGGTCATCTCCTGCTGCTTCAAAAAATCTTCGGCATATCGGACGGCGGACTTTTCTTCACCGTCATGCTGCATCTCGGCACTTTGGCAGCGGTGCTTGTTGTTTACCGCAAACGCATCATTGAAATGCTGCTCCACCCGGTAAAGCAGGCAAAGTACTGGATCTGGATGATCGTTGCCACACTCGTAACCGCGGTTATGGCACTCGTATTCAAAGATGTCATTGATGCGGCGAACGAAGGCAGTCTGCTCGGCTTCTGTTTCCTTTTCACGGCGGCGCTGCTTGTGCTCTGCGATTTTATACGTCAGAAAGTCGAATGTAAACTTACCGTTCCTTCAATGAAGTGGTATCATGCGGTGTTTATCGGTTTTGTTCAAGGCGTTGCCATTCTGCCCGGCATTTCAAGATCGGGTTCAACCATCACGGGTGCAACGCTTTGCAGCATGAAAAAAGAAGACGCTGCGGAATTCAGTTTTCTGCTTTCAATTCCGGCAATTCTCGGCGGTGCGGTGCTTGAAATTCCCGGTGCGGTCAGCGCAGGCGCAGCAAACATAAACTGGCTTTCGGTCGTGCTCGGCGTTGCCGCTGCCGCCGTTTCGGGCTATTTTGCGGTGCGTTTCATGATAAAACTCATCACAAAGCATTCACTCTGGGGTTTTGCGATTTACACGGCGATTCTCGGAGCTTTCATCGTGCTTGATCAAAATATTCTGCACCTTATCGCTTGGTAAGTCTGCGGCGCAAACGCTTCATTTTTTACAGAAAGGCAGCAAAAAATGGATTGCACACAAACTGAGGAAAACATTCGCACGCTGTCCGCTGCAATTGCCCGGCTTGCAATTTTCCGAAACGAACTGCTCACTCGTCCCCTCGGAAAACTTTCCGAGCTTCTTCGCTTTGCCGATATCGGCAACGTGCAAAACGCTGCGGACGCACTTTCCGCTTTGACTTCGGAGCTTGTTTGCTGCGGCGCACGCAGAGTAAGCGGCAATATCTGGCACGATTACATTCTTGATACGGTGTTGCTGACCGACAACGTGTTTTCATGTGCCGCTGCTTCCGGAAAGGCGGACGATGCCGTCATTCACGCAATGCAGCTTGAGCTTTCCGCGCTGAAAACTCTTTCGGAGGCAGATGAAAACGTTTTGCACTCCATAATTTGCAATTGCACGGAACAAAAGCAAAAAAAGAATTCAAAGGATGCCGCCTCCGTGATTGCCTCCGCTGCGTGGGGCGGCGCCCCCGTTGCACCCATGCCCCGTGAATTCAAACCCAAACAGTCGCCTGCAAAAACCGAATTCCCGCCGCCCGTGTGGCAATACGGTGAGTTCGGCATTCGCGACAGTTATTATGCGGACGTTGCTCTTGAAGGCATGTATCGGCGTTTTCTCGAGTCTGATGATTGGTCCGAGCTTGTGAACGACCTTTGGAATTTTCACTCTTCGTACGGAAGCGGAATCTTCCTCAAATACCGAAACTTCATCTTTGACGGTGCGCTGAAACCGCTTCACGAGCTGCGTGCGGGCGATTTTGTTCCGCTGATGGACGCGGAATACCGTATACTGTTGAACAATGCGATTGCATTTATGCGGGACGAAAGCGCACATCCGATGCTTCTTTGCGGGCAGCAGGGAATGGGCAAAACGACCATGATGCTTGAGCTGACGGACGAATTGCCCCAGCTCCGCCTTGTTTACACACTCAACGGCAGCCTGAATTGCATTGATTTGCTTGCAAAATTGCGTTGTCAGCCGCTCAAATTCATGCTCCTCTGCGATGAGCTGCGGGAGGATACATGCGAAACGGTGACAGAACCTTTGCTGCCGATGAATGTTTTGCTTGCGGCCTGTTCAAAATCACCCGTGCTCCCGAGTCTTTTTGAAGTAGTCGTTGATCTGCCCGTTTTGCAGCTTAACGAATTCGTTCGTATTGTAACGGCTTTGCTTGCTGCCGAAAACGTTGACGCAGCGCCCGAAATAATCCGAAGCGCATGCGTTGATTACCAGGTGGATACAAGATGTGAATTCAACGTGGCAGCCGCAGTTCGCGTGAAGGAGCTGCTCCTGTCATAAAAGCCGAAACCCTTGTGCATAACGCATTTTTTTGCTGCATAAAATTATTGACGAAAAAGATAAAACGCATTGCCCCTGTTTGCGGCAATGCGTTTTGTTTTTAAAGCCGTTATCAAATTCAGTCAACGCGCTTCTTTCCCCAGAAAAACAGCGCAACGGTTCCGGGACCCGTGTGGCTTCCGATGGTTGTTCCGATCGAAGTTATCAGCACCTTGCCGTTAAGCTTCGGGAAAGTCGCTTCAACAAGATCCGCAACCGCACGTGCATCGTCATAGCAAGCTGAATTGCAAATGAAGCACTTTTCGGAATAATCAAGTCCGTTCTCCGCATTCTCGACCATTTTTTGAACGATTTCGTTAATTGCGCGCTTTTTCGTGCGTATCTTGGCGCGCGGAGTAAGCCTGCCCATATCGTCGCAGTTCAGCAGCGGGCAAATATGCAGAATCGAGCCGATGAATCCGGCAGATTTCGAAATTCTTCCCCCGCGCACATAATATGTCAAGTCGGTTGAGAAGAACCAATGATGCATGTTAAGCTTGTGTTCCTCCACCCAGTCATGAAGCGCGTCTATATTCATGCCGGAATCGCGAAGCTCCGCCATCTTATCGATTATAAGTCCGTACCCCGATGATGCACCGAGAGAATCGACGATATAAAGCTTTCTTTCGGGATATTTTTCGCGCAAAACCTGTGCTGCCGCGCATGCGGAATTAAACGAACCCGAAATTCCGGAGGACAGAGTAACATGCAGAACATCCTTTCCTTCTGCAAGGAAGGGTTCAAAAAATTGCAAATATTGATCCATGTTCACCTGCGAAGTGGACGTCATTGCGCCTTCCGCCATGCGGCGGTAAAACTCATCGAACGGGATGCTCTGCCCGAGATCATCCGGATACGTAACTCCGTCAATCGTGTAGTTGAAGCAAACATAGGAAACTTTGAGCTGTTCGAATCGTTCCTTGGGAAGGTCTGCAGTTGAACAGCAAGTGAGGACAAATTCGTTCATGACATTAAGAACCGTTGACTTACGGAGTCCCGCAAGTCCCTTTCATATTTCATAATTCGATACACAAAAAACACCTGATTTGCAGTCGGCACATACCGACCGCAAAAAGATGCAGTCTGTTTTATGAAATTCCCCCACACATTCATCAGCGCGTATCAAGCCCGCGCGCTGCATGTGCAGGTCAATAATATAAAAATTTTATTAAAAAGTCAACCGCTGTTCAACAAATCAAATAAATATATAATACGCGGGCGCATTTCCTGTCAACAACTCTTTCCTGCCTGACGATTACATAAAAATACCCCCTGCGCATTCGGCAAGGGGTCATCGGCTGATATGAACTTTGAATCGGTATGCTGTTTGAAGTGTTTATTAAACTTGCTGTGGATTATGTGTCGGTTAAGTGTTATAATGCATATGAAGCTGTTTAAGCTCGGGTTCTGCTTTCAGCAAAGCTGAATCCGTTAATTGCCGCTCGCAGACGATGAATGAAGTTGAACATGCGGGTTGGGAGTACAAGGAGAGAAACAAACATGAGGAAACGCAATTTCTTTTCATTCATCGGCTGCTTTGCGGCCGTCATTTCCGCGCTGTGCTGTGCAACGGCATTTGCGGAAGGAGCAAGCTCCGCCAAAACGACAAGTTTCGGGACGCTTGTGCTTATCTGCGCCGGCATTGCGCTGCTCGGTATCGTTGCAGGCATCATTTTAAGGCGACGCTGATAAAGGTTCTGTTCGAAACGGATTATTCATCCTCTGTATCGCTTGTATCGCTTGAAAAATGTGCCGAAAGCCTCGACAGGATGTCTGCCGTGCTGTCGTTCGTGCTGCCCGATTCTTCGGTGTCGTCGTCCGCGCCGTCTCTCAGGTCATTTTCACACATGCTGCAAGCTTTTTCGGGGTCAATGTCCGAATACAGCACCTTCAGCAAGCCGTCGCCGTACCTGTCAAGCATCATTGCCGGCACATATATGCTGCGGCGAATAACATCGGCGCAAGGGGCTTCTCCGCCGCACGGAACGAAGGTTTTGTAGCGAATTTCGCCGTCGTGCATGTCCATTTCGAAGTTGCCGAAAACAAGTCCGTAGTTCGCTCGTGTCAGGAACTCCGCCGTGCGCTTCATCGTTGCGGCATCGCCTTTATCCGGGCCCAGAGGTGAAAAAACGTAGATAAGATAGTCTTTCTCGCGCACATCAACAATGTACCGAACCGATTTGAGCTTGCAGCTCAGGCTGAGGTTGAAAATGAACCTGCCGCGCTCGCTGTCAAAGTCGAAACGCCATTTGTCCTCCTTAAGGAAGGCGTTGATGCTGTCCGCAATTGCTGTTGAATAAGCTTGTCCTGTTCTTGCCATTTTAGTTTTCTCCTTTCGGTTTCTGTGTTTTTAGTGAGTTTTCAGTTCTGCTCACTCTTCATTTACTTTATCGGGCTTTTTTGTTTTTTCCCCACGGTTTTCAATGATATATTTTCATCGCCCGCGGGAAGAAAGCATGTCCCTCGGTCCGGGAGTGTTTCAAACGCTCATGCGCTGTACGCTTTGGCGTCAGCCGCCGCGCATCAAACGCTTTTGCATTCGTTTTTCCCTTACACTTTATTTATCGGGAAAAATTGCTTTTTCCCCGCAGCAACGGCTAATATATTTTCAATACCCGCTGCACCGCTTTTACGACCAGTCCCATGCATCGGTGTCTCCGCTCAGTTCGGGCGGCTTCAATACATCCCCGATTCGCCTGCGCTTTTTTTCTTTCTTCGGTTTTTGCGGCGCAGAGCGCAGCTCCGTCCCCAATTTTATCGGATAATCAAAAATCAGCGGAACATCCTCCGCAAGATACGGGCAGCATCTGCCGTGGAAGATAATGGTTTCGTTTTTTTGCAGCCTTTGCAGACGCGATGTTGAAATCAGCGGCCTTCCGTACTCGTTGTTCCCCGCAAGTCTGCTGATATACGTCAAAAAATCCATTTCACGCGTATGCAGATAGACCATGTTTCCGCAGTTGTCGAGAATGGCGCGGCTCACGTTTTCGCCGTACTTTTCAACAAGCTGTCCGTACGACTGAATGACCATGTGCAGCCGAATATTGCGGCTCCTTGCCGCCGTGATCATCGGAACGATATCGCCGAGCGCGGGCAGGTTGCAAAACTCCTCAAGGATGATATTCGTCCTTCGCGGGCAGCGACCCGCCGTGCCTTTCCGCTGTTTCAAGCAAGGTTGTGTAACACTGGCTGATAAAGAGCGTCGCCAGAAAATGAAAGGTTGTTTTTTCATCCGGGATAACGACAAAAACCGCCGCTTTTGCCTCCCCAATCCGTTCAATATCAAACGACGTATCATTCAGCATCTCAGTCAGTGCAGGTGCGGACTTGAACACGCGCACAAGCTGATCGAAGGTTGACCTTATGCAGGACTTTGTGTTCTCGGCCGACATATCCAAATAACCCGCAAGGTTTTGGTAGATCTCGCTGTCCGCCGGCAGCTTTCGGAAGCAGGTTTCAAGCGTTCCGTCGGGAAGCTTTTCGTATCGCCATTTCAGCAGATTCTTCATGTTCAACTTTTCACCCAATGCAAGAAGCAGCAGGCATATGCCCAGAGCAAGCTGCCCTGCGGACTCGTTCCAATAGGGATCCTTTGTATCGACTCTTCGAAAGAAAATGTCGTTCAGCATATCATTAAGCTGCAAAACGGCCTTTTGCTGCCCCTCTTCCCCGCTTTTGTACTCCCTCTCTATAAGCCCCATCGGGTTCCATGTGTCGGGCGAACGCTGCGGATCCCTCATGTTGATGATAACTGTTTTATAGCCCTTCGCGGAAAGAAAACTTTCGGATTTCCGCGCAAGCTCGCCCTTCGGGTCAACAATAACCATTGATTCATCCGCCGCCGCACAGGAATAAATGAGAGGAAGCACGAATCGCAGCGTCTTCATTGAACCCGTATCCCCGACTATCAGCGAATGCGAATCACTCGGATCCGTATAAACCGTGTCGCCGTCGCGCAGCAGCACCGGCCCGCCCTTGGACTTTGCAGCCGCATCATGCAATGCGAACGGCGCAAGATCCTGCTTCATCTCTTCGCAAGTCGCCATCCTTGAATCCTGATATTTCAATCCATCACTCAGCATATTGTGTTCCTCCTTATTCCTTTGCAGAAAATCCGATGCGGCCTCGCCTTTCACACGTCCTTTTTTGAGGCATTATATCCAAATCGCCCGCTTCAATAACAGGGTTGGCGTTCTTGACTTGTTTGTTCAGCTTTATTTGCTGTACCGTTCGAAGAACAACCTGATCAAGCGGCAAAACGGAAACATCGGCATTTTCAAGTGTTTTTTTAAGCTCTTTTGAGGCGGCATCCGAAACGGTCATTCCGACTTCCTTCGCCGTTTTGAAGAAAAGGTTTATACACTGCCCTATTTCCGCCGTTTTCATGCGTATATCGATCCAAATCGTGCTTCCGTTCAAAGCTCTCCTCATATCGTCAATTGATGCCGACTCTTTTTCCGCTTCAATAATGACAATGTACGAAATGCATTTATGCATTCCGATATAGCCCGGCAGGCATGAGAACGCATCGTTGATGCCTTTCTTTGCCCATTCCTCCGAAAGTTCAATTATCACAACACCTTTGAACTCGCTGTAAAAGTCCGCCGCTGTGTTCATGCTCTCGTCAAGCCGCGCAAGGAAATTTTCCGAACCTGCCATATCCGAAAAATAGGGCATTTTGATTGAAAAATACTTAACGATTCCGCGAAAAAGCATGTTTTCGCATCTTTTCAGCGTCTCTGCGGTTTTAACTGCCTCGGTTTCCAGTGCAAACACGGATGAACCGTGAATGAAAAAAGAGGGCGGCTGCTGCGTTGTTTCCACTGCGCATTTAACGGCTGCATTGATTTCTTTCGTGTCCATGGTTGTATCTCCTTATTTTTTCTTTCACTTGTGTTATCGTGAAATGACCCGATTATCCCGCGCTTTTGCCGTTTTCCGTTAAATATATTATCGTGTTCAATTTGAACAGGTTTCGCTTTCTGTTTCATTCTTCGTTTTCCGTTCCCTCTTGCCGATATTGGTATCGTATGGTACAATTGACATATATTCTTCATCCGCCCGTCTGCGCGTTTGACTGCTGCAATTTACGGACGAAAGAGGAATCCGTCCGCATATTGAACCGACCGCAAAACGGATTAAATCGAACGGAAAGGAGCGCACCGTATGCCGTCAGCACCCACTCCCCACGCTGTTTCCCCCTGCGATTTGCGGACTGTTTTCCGAACGACAGCCGCCGATTACGGATTCTTACAGGTGTTTTTTACAACGCCGCGCAAATTTGACCTCGGCCGCAATCGGTTTAATCTTACCGCCGATGCTCCGACAGCATATCCATGGGCAAACAGCATTGCGGTGCTTGTGTACCCCTATGCGCCGTTTACGGCTGACGAACGTATACCTGCATACTACATTGCATCCAACCGCGCTTATCACAGTGCAAAAAAACTGGCGGAAGCCCTGACCGCTGCGGGAATTCACGTCGAAAAAACCGATATTCCCGTCAAAATGCAGCTTGAAGCGGAAGGCATCGGCATTAAATGCCGCAACTCATTGATTGCACTGCCCGAATTCGGAACGCGGATCGTTCTTCTTACGTTTGCGGTTCGGGAAATTCCGCCCGAAACACTTTCCGAATTGCTGACCGTCCTTCCCTCGTTGAACACTCGGCAAAGCGAATGCGGCAATTGCTCCCTCTGCATGAAAGCGTGCCCCACCGGTGCAATATCCGAAAACGGATTGACGACCGAACGCTGTATGCGGCTGCAAATGGAAACCGCGCAGCATCCGGACAGCGTTCGCGCCATGCAGAAAACTTTTATCGGATGTGAAATTTGCCAATATGTCTGCCCGCGCAACGCGAAAATTCCGCCCGCCGATACGGAGAGTTTTCGTGCGGCAAACGGTGACGAAATCAATTTGAACGATGTTTTTAATCTCAAACGGCTCATCACCGGCGACGCTGCGCAGGCACGAAGCCTTGTCGGGCGGAATTTTACCGGCAACGGGAAACTGACCGCAGAAGCAATTGCCTTTGCCGCAAATGATTCTGAACTCTTTTTGTCTTTACGCAATGAGATATTTGCAGCAGCCGACTCGCCTTTCGATGCCGTGCGCGATGCCGTGCGGTATGCCGCAGCAGTCGAAAAAAAGCGCGGTTCGCATTTTTGATGCCGTCCCGCACGATTTGGGATTGGTTTTGAACAATTTGAGTTTGGGTGCAATCCAATAAAAACTGAGGAACTTACATGAAAAAAATAAAAAAAGATACGAATCACCGAAACATTACCCCCGCAGGTGGGTTTGTGAAAAAAATCGGACGACGCGGCATATTGATTGCGGCAGGCGCAATTCTTCTTGCCGCCGGGCTTATCGTCTGCCTGTCTTTAAAAAAAGAGTCGAACCCCGTCCCGCCCGAGCCCCCTGCTGTACCCGCCTCCGAAACACCTTCGGCGACGCCCGAAACACCCGCACCTCTTCCCGTGCCGAGCGAGCTTCCGTCCGTACCGTGCGGTGCAGTCGCGGCAGGAGACGGCCTTTCGTTCGGGCTGTCCTCCGTCGGGCTCATGTCATATATCGGCTGCAATAACGGACAGGCTTATTGCTATGATTGGCGCGATGTCAAGGCAATTGCCGCCGCGCCTGCCTTTACCGTCGGACTGACTAAAGAGGGCCGATTGCTCTGTTCCGGAAGTGATGCGCTTCGACAGGAATCGGCAAAGCTTAACGGCATAACCGCCGTTTGCTGCAGCAGCGAAATTGTGTATGCACTTTCCGGCGACGGAAGAGTCATTGCCATCGGTGCGCGAACCGAATCCGCAGCGGCATCCGATGCCGAAGCTCAGCTCTACAGCGAAATGCTCAACACCGGTGATTTGAATAATATCCGCCTTATCGCAGCGGGCAGCGATTTTTTCATTGCGGTTGAAGCAAGCGGAAAGATTCATTCCCGCGGCAATACACCCGAGCTTTCTGTCTTTTCCGGGCACAGCCTGACAGCAATTGCCGCATGCGGCAGCAATCTTGTCGCGCGGACGGAGGGCGGGCTGTTTCTTTGCGCAAGCAATGCGGCAGATGCCTCGACTTCGGTGCTTTTTGGTGCGGCAGACTGCAAATATGCCTTTGCGGGCAATAATTGTTTTGCCTACGTTGACTATGCGGGACGACTGCATACGGATTGTGAGCTTGCCGACACGGACGGAGAGCGCATATCCGAGGCATTCACGGAAGACGATGCAAACGTTGTGGATTTTTCCTGTGCTTTTGGGCACGCACTTGTGCTGTCGGACGACGGCACTGTCCACGCATTCGGAAGCAACGACTTTTGCGAAGGTGAAACCGCTTCATGGCGGCTGCGCCCTTATCTTGCGGACGGCGGTTTGGTACTCGGGCTTGCACCGGATGCAGATCCGTTAATTCGTACGGGTGATGAATATACGCTTGAAAACGGAAACCGCGGCACAGCGGTCATCCTCGGCGATATAAACATGGACGGGAGCATAACCGCCGCCGATGCAGATCTTCTCGCCGCTTACCTCAGCGGCAATGTTCAGCTCGATCCCGTTCAGCTTCAGGCGGCAAATATACTGCGCGATGCCGCAAAGCCGAATTCCGTTGATGCGGCAGATGTCGAACAGCTTCGCTGTCATCTTTCGAATTACACCGTAATCGATCAATATGCAAAAAGTTTTCGCTATTCCGAACAGACCGCAAATGCGGAGCGAACAAATGCCGATACCGTCGGCTACATAAAGCTTGAAGGCACGAATATTGACGCACCCGTGATGTTCGGTTCGAATTTTTATTATCATTACCATGATGCACGCGGCAACTCATCCTCGCGCGGATCAATTTATCTTTATTACGGCTATCCCTCGCAAAACATGGTGATTTCCGGCCATAATCTGCGCCGCGCAGGCATAATGCTGCATCAATTGCACAAGATTCAGAATGAGTACGCACCGACTTACGGTGAATTCAAAAACAGATTATGGACGCTCAACCTTTTCGGCGAAACGCATACTTGGGAAGTTTTTGCAATGTATGAAGAAAAGCCCGCTTCTGCCGAGCAATCTTCCCAGTACTATAACTGCAATTATCCGCAAACCATGGAGAGCATGACATCCGAACAGATTTCCGAATGGATAACCTATCAGCAGGCGCGGACCGAGCTTGATTATTCGGTTCATGTCACTCCGAACGACCGTTTTCTGACCGTTCTCACCTGCGCCGATCAGCATTGGGAATCCAACCTCGGCGGACGCATCTACTTTTTCCTGAGAATGGTTGACGGGCATTGATTTAAAACCCTTTTGCCATTTTGCCCCTTCGGCACTTTTTTGCTCACGTCATCAATGCCGAAACGGAGCAGCATAGGTATAATAATCTGAATTTAAAAGAATCCGAACTTAAAAACCGTGCGGCTTGAATCATTTCGCTGCCGCACGGTTTTCTTTTTATTGTTTTCCTTTCATCCCGCATCGAAAAAGTTCAACACGGGACTTTTGCCTTGTTATTTCGCAATCTTGTAGACCGTCAGCTGTGCATTGCGGTACACTACCCGAAGATTTGCATTGAACCATTCCGTATCAACCGCATAGCTTCCGCGCTCCCGTGTTCCCACAAGCACATAGTCAATATCGTATTCCGCCGCATACCGAAGCAGGCAAGTTTCGGGCTGTTCATACATGGGCTTTATAAGCTCTTTGCGCGGGCGATAGTTAACGCCGTGGTATTCAAGGAACGAGCCCGAGCCGCAGAAAATGTTGCGTCCCGTGAGCATTGCAACTGCATTATTATGGTTGCTTTCGGTCAGGAAGGTTGCATCCGCCGCAATGGGTTCGTCGGTATTTGTGTTTATCCATTTCGCAAGCTCAACCTGCGCCGCCGGCACAACCTCGTAACCGCTTTCAATGTATTGCAGGCTCCTCTTCCCGTCCGCACCCGCGGCGAATGCAATGTGATCGCCCGAGATGTATTCGCGCACCAAAGTCAGGCTGCCGGAAAGCAGCATTGCAATAAGCATCATTGCAAGCAGCAGATAGCGACCGGCGGTCTTGCCGCGCAGCACGCGGCGTTTCCCGCGCTCCAGTCTTGTAACGGGCCGTGCAAATGTTGTTATGAGATAATTCGCAACTATGCCGCAGGTAAATGCGAACCAAACGAAAAGCAGCTTGTTGTTGTCGTACGGGTTGGGCTGGAAAATCAGCACTTCGCACAGCAGCCATATAACGAGTGTTCCGTAGTAGAACAGTCTGTTCTGCTTTTTTTCGGAAAGCAGCGCAACAGGCATCAGGATGAAAATGAGTCCGAGATTCTTGATATAGAACCAAAGCCAGCTGTCACTGACATTGCACCAATTAAATCCCCAACGCAGGAACGAGTCGTTGTTCACGGACTGTTTAAACGTGAATCCGAAAAGCTGCGGTGCGGCAAGCACGACCGCAATCACGCCGAACAGAGCAAACCAACGCACATGCTTCACCTCATCGGAAGCGGGCTTCCTTCCGGCCTTTTTGCCGTTGTAAACGATGAGCAGAATCGTTGCTGCAATCATAAACACAGGCAGCACGAAACCGAGCGCGGATGCTTTTTCCTGCAGCATTGATGAAATTGCAAGACCAACCGCCGATGCAATTCCGACTGCTGATACGTATTTGCGTTCGGTGACTTTGGACATTGGCATAAGCTCCGTCGCAAGCTCGGTTTCAAGGCCGTCATCGGATCCCTTCCGTTCACCTTTGGCGTTCTTTTTGGGCAGAGCAAGAACCAGCATAACAACGGAAACAACAACAGTCAGCGTGCCCGCAATGATCGTGAACCTGTCATTCAACCCTTCGGTAACAACACGAATATTCATCATTCGCAATGCACCGACAATTGCCGAGCAAACGAACAGTCCGAGATTGCGGACAGCAAGCTTTTCGTGTTTTTCGGAAACACCGCTCATCAGCATTTTTCCGAGAGCGGCAACGAAAAGGAACGCGGAAATAATTCCGATCGCAAGAAAACTGTGCGTATGAACAAGCGGCATGCATCCCGCAATGATACCGAGCGGAACTATGCATTTGTATTCGCGCTGCATGACCGCCCTGTGCAAAAGCTGAAGTGCGGGGAAAAGCAGCGCCCAGCCAAACAAAGTTGCACGCTGCGGAATAAGCATATCAGCAATTGAATTGACCCAGCGAAGTCCCTCGGCAGGCAGATTGGTGGGTGTTTTGTAGAAACCTTCAAGCATTTCCTGCCAACGATTTATGCCCTCGCCCGCAAGCAGCTGTTTGTTGTTGAAAAGGTAAGCGAACCCTAAGCCTCCGCCGATAAAGAAAAGATATGTCGCAAGCACGGAAACGCGTGTGTTTTTGAACCATTCATCAAAGAAACAATACACACCCAGCACAACAACAAGAAAAGCGTACAGTGCGGGAAGCATTGCCGCAATTCGAAGCGACGCTCCGAGTGTATAAAAAGTCGAACTGACACTGTCGCACAGGAACGGATAGCCCAACGGGGTTCCCGGCAGAAGCGAATAATTCGGCGGGAACGTTTTTTGCACACTGATGCTTGTGATAAAGCTTAAATGCATACACAAATCGCCGAAAGTGCATTGCCCGACGTGCAGCGAACCGTCCGATGCATTTGTTATCGTGTGATTCGCATGAAGTATCCAGCCGACTGCAACCAACGGCACTATCGTGACCAGCAGCGGAACAAGGTCGCGCTTTGAAGCGGCTTTATACTTGATTTTGCCGTTTTTTTGCTTTTTAACGGCAAAGAATGTTGATACGCCCGCAATGAACACCGCTGCGGCAAGCGCAAGAATCTGCGCAGCAAGTGTAAAATCGAGAATAAACGCAAACAACACCGGAAGCCAAAGAAGCATTACAAGTCCGAAAGTTAATCCGAACAGAATCCTCTTCAGCGGGCGATCCGATGCAAAAATCGGACGTGCAGTGAGTATGCCGCAGCCTGCAAACGCAAGGATGTACAGCACGGAAATGATGTTTCCCATTAACATACCTTCCTTTGTATAATTATTTTTTCCGTCTGCGGGAATTTCCCGCAGTTAAAGCGCAGCCGAATCAAATTCTTACGCTTTCGGAAACATGCCGAACAAAAACTGCAGCAGTGAGCGGCGGCTGAATCCGCATATTTTTATCTCAGCTGCGTTTTTTACCGGTATTTGACTTGATTATACCATAAATTGCCGCATTTGAACAGTGAAAAAGCATATTGAGCTTTAAGTCGGAACCTGCATATTTATCTTGAGCTCGACTGATAAAAGTCCGCTTTCTCCCGCTGCGACTGATTTCCCGGGAAATATTCCTAACGCTGATTCGGACGTTATTTCCCGCGAAATATTCTTAACGCTGATTCGGACGTTATTTCCCGTGAAATAGTTTCGACGGCTGCTTCATGCCTGAAATTTTCAATCCGTGTTTTATTTGGTTAGTTAAATATATCTTCATTTCAAGCTTCTTCGGGGTTGCATTTTCTTGATTGCTTTGGTATAATAAGCAACGCAATCAAGTTTGGCCGGTTCGTCTAGTGGCCTAGGACACCGCCCTCTCACGGCGGCAGCAGGGGTTCGACTCCCCTACCGGTCACCAGCGCAGTGAATTCAGTTCGCTGCGCTTTTTTCATTTCCCGTTCATCTCCTCCGTTTCCTTTCAGGCAATAATCAAAAGGCCTGCCTTGCGGCAAGCCTTGATAATCCGTATATTTCGTATTGCAGTTGAAATCCGATTAGAATTCCATCAGGAAACATGTTTCGCTGAATAGCTGAGTCCGTCATTTTGGTACAAATGCGAAAGAGTTGCCTCAGCCTCCGTAAAGCAAACCTCGGTTCCCTCACAGTAAAGGGCATTCACTCCGCGCTTTGCAGTCGAAAGCACCGCTTCGGTGTCAAAAGAATCCGACGAATACAATCCGTAGGCCGCAAGCGCAATTTCCGCACAACCGAGTTCGTCCGAATACATCAGCAGATCACTTTTTGACGCCTTACAAAGTCCGTCCTTAGGATCAACAAACGGATTGCGGACTTCACCGTTCGAATATGTGTAAAAATGCATCGTGTCCATATCGGAATTTTCATAATTCCTGAAATAAACAGCATTGCGCGCCGTCCTAAAATCCATCTGCGCCGCAGGGATTCCGCGTCCGTCGGCCTCGTCATAAAAATTCATTGACAGGGCCATGCCCGCTCCGCCGAGATGCCGCGTATAACCGTCATACGTCGTTATTGTTCCGTGAATATAGCTGTTTTCGGCCAAATGTTCTGCAATGTAATCAACGATAAATGCATTTTTCAGCCAGAAGAAATCCAGATATTCTCCGATATCGTTTTGTGATGCAAAGTCGGCGTATTCGTCCGAAACATTGAGTCGAAGTTTATTCTCACCCAGGAGCTCAATGTCGATTGCATCGGGATTATTTACATACGTCAGCGTTTCATCAACAAACCCGCGTACTTCCGAATTAAGCATCGGGTCAAATTCTTCGGCCTCACTGTCGTTTTCGCAGGAGAAGAGCCCTTTGTATTCCGTATAAACGGGCGCAAGATACGGATATCTGCTGCCGTTATCTCGAATCAGCTCAAATGCCGAATACAACGCGGAATCAACCGTCACAACCTCGTTCGGGTGTTTATTCAAATAAGCGAGGTTTGCTGCCGGTGCATCATCCGCGCCGAAATATTCCTCGTCTGATTGAAATATGCGGTAGGCCTCGCTGCACAAATTTGAATACATTTCCGCCAATTGTTTATATTCAGTCGTTGTGGAAATATCGTCGCGCAGGCCTATATCATACTGAAGCAGCAGTTCATCGGTGCAGTTATCCTCACCGGTAACAGCCGCTTTGATCGTTGTCCATCCGCTCGGCCTTGTAACAAGCCGGTACACCGCATATGACATCGCAACAACCGCAAACAGGATGCAAATCACGAAACACACAATTCGCAATGCGGTATGTTTGTCCGACACTTCAATGCGTTGTACCGGCTTTGGCCTCGGAAGACTTTTTTCTTTTGCTGTTCGCCTCATACTGAATTCAGTCCGCCGTCCTTTTTTAAAGTCCGATTACAGGATAGAAATTATCAGCATAAGTCCGAACAGGACAATAATTGCTGCCGTTGTGATAAGGCCGGCAATCGCGCCCTTCTTGCACTTCTTGTAATTGCGGATATAGTTGTGCTTTTTGAAAATCGCACCCGCAATCAAGCCGGGGATGGCAAGGAAGAAGGAAAGGAACGCAAGCCAGAAGCTGCCGGTATCGTGCAGCGGTGTATCAAGGATTGAACCCTCGATTTTTTTCTCTTCAAGCTGCTTTTCGACAGTTTTTGCATCCGCAGGAGCATTAACGCCGGCAATGGTAACGCTCTTGATGGGAGTTCCCTTCTCACGGAGACGCTTATACTCTTCGATTTCTTTCTTGTTGCCGAAAACGAAGTGGCCATGGCCGATATCGGTAAGCTCGGGCTTATCCTCGCTGTAATCATGCTGTGAAGGATCATAGCTGAACAGCACTTTGTGCTTCTCAAGATTCGGATCCGGAATCGGGATCGCGGAAATCAGAGAGCGGGTGTAGGGATGCATCGGGAAGTCAAACAGTTCTTCTGCGGTTGCAACTTCAACGATGTCGCCTTTGTAGATAACGCCGATACGATCGGAGATAAAGCGAACGATCGAAAGGTCATGAGCGATGAACAGATAGGTCGTTCCGCGCTCACGCTGGAACTTTTTGAGCAGGTTCAGAACCTGTGCACGGATGGAAACGTCCAGTGCGGAGATAGGTTCGTCTGCAACAACAAGCTCGGGATCCATTACCATTGCCCTTGCAAGACCGATTCTCTGACGCTGTCCGCCGGAGAACTCATGCGGATAGCGGGTCAAATGCTCGGGGAGCAGACCGACTTCCTGAATGATATCCTCGACTTTCCTCACGCGATCCGCCTCATTTTCAAAGAGGTGGAAGTTATAGAGGCCTTCGGAGATAATGTAGTCAACGGTTGCGCGCTCGTTCTGAGATGCGGCGGGATCCTGGAAAACCATCTGGATGTTGCGGATAACTTCGCGGTCCAGTGAATGGGGAATCTTGCCGGAGATGCGAACGCCCTTGTAATAAATTTCACCGGCGGCGCAGGGGTTGACACGAATTACTGCACGGCCGATCGTGGTTTTACCGGAACCGGACTCGCCGACGAGAGAGAACGTTTCACCCTTGTAAATGTCGAAAGAAGCGTTTTTGACTGCACGCACGGCATTGTCGCCTTTGCCGAAGGTGATGTCAACATTTTTCAACGAAAGGAGAACTTCCTTGCCGCTTGCATCAACAGGAGCTTTTTCGGGCAGATGGGAAACCCTACCCTCTTTTGCGGTAATTTTTTCTTTATGTTCCACAGTTCTACCCTCCCATTAAATATTGAACGCTTTAATCATCTTGTCGTGGATGTTGTCGATCGCGGCAGGCTTGTCGATCTTGGGCGCTCTGGGATCAAGCAGCCAAGTCTTTGCATAGTGAGTTTCCGTGATCTTGAACATCGGCGGAGCTTTGACGACATCGATTTTCAAACAATAAGGATTTCTCGGTGCGAAGGGATCGCCCGCAATCTTATTGTAGAGAGAAGGCGGCGTACCGGTGATTGAGAACAGCTCGGTGTCGCGCTGTGCAAGCTGCGGCAATGAGGAGAGCAGTGCCCATGTGTACGGATGACGCGGGTCATAGAAGACCTCTTCGGTCGTGCCGACTTCAACAATCTGTCCTGCATAAAGAACTGCAACGCGGTCGGCAACATTTGCAACAACACCGAGGTCATGCGTGATGAAAACGATTGTGTAATTGAATTCTTTCTGCAAATCTTTGATGAGCTTGAGAATCTGTGCCTGAATGGTAACGTCAAGCGCAGTGGTGGGCTCGTCGCAGATGAGGATCTTCGGCTGGCAGGAAAGCGCAATTGCGATAACAATACGCTGACGCATACCGCCGGAGTACTGGAAGGGATAATCGTCGTAACGGTTTTCAGCATTGGGGATGCCGACCTTACGCATCATCTCGATTGCACGCGCACGTGCTTCAACCTCGGAGCAGTCCTGATGCTTCATAATGATGGAGGAAATCTGCTTGCCGATGGTGATGATCGGGTTGAGCGATGTCATAGGATCCTGGAAAACGGTTGCGATTCTTCTGCCGCGGATACGGGTCCAGTCCTTTGCATATTTAAGCTTTGCAAGGTTGATAACGCAGGTACCGTGGATGCGTTCTTCGTTCTCGTCAAGGAACCTGACGCGGAAAGCGACATCATCGAATACATCGGTTCTTGTTGCGTCATCGTTAAGGTCGAGACCGTTTTTCATTGCGTTGCGAACAACCTTTACAAGGTCGTTAATCGCCTTGATGCGTTTTGCAACATTGTATCTGCCGACGGACAGATAAATTTCTTTTGCGATAATCTCGTTGCGCGCAATTTTGTCTGCGGAAACGGGCTGAGCACATGCCTCTCTGTACTGAGCGGTAAGCTGAGCCATTTCGGTCTTGAACTGTGTGTTGTACGCAGCGTCGTTGTTCATTGCCTGCTTATGTGCGGCAATGGTCTTTTTGCGCTCATCTTCAAGCTGCTTCAGTTCCTCGTCCATTTTTTTGATGCTGTGAGAAAGCTCCTTAAGGCGATCTTTCTCCTTGGACGGGTCAATTGTGAGCTTGAGGTTATAAGTCTCGGCTCTGCGGAATCTCAGATCCTCAATGCGGGTATCGAGCTGTTCAGCCTCTGCCTCGCTGAGGCTGGACCTGCGGATCCTATCCTGCTTAAGCTCATTGATGCGGCGGTAGATTGCGGCACCGTTTTCATAGCGGGATGCTGCATTCAGCTTTGCATGAATGGACTTAATGCGCGCCTTAACCTCGGGGGTGTTGGGAACTGTTGTTTCGGCAAGTTCGGGATCATTGAAAACGATGGAACCGTTGCTGACATAGCCGTTATCATCGAGCATACCTGCGAAGGTTTTCGTGAATACGGATTTACCCGCAGCGGATTCGCCGACGATTGCGATCGATTCGTTTTCGTAAATATCCAGAGAGATGCCGCGGATAGCTGTCAGAATTCTGCCGCGAACGCGGAATTCGACTTCAAGATCCTTAACGGATAACAATACTTTCTTTTCTTCCATAGCGGTGTCCTCTTATCTGTGCGTTCTCGGGTCGGATGCATCGCCCAGGTTCTGACCGACAACATACAGGATAATCGTGATAATGGATGCCAACAGAACGGGGCTCCAGAATTCGATTTCCCAACCGGGGGTAACCATTGCGCTCTGTGCAGCTTCGATCAGCTTACCAAGGGACATCTCGGAAAGACCCATGCCGAGGTAGGACAGGAAGACTTCATAAGAGATGTAAGAAGGAATCTCGGTTGCCGCAACGGTAACGATAACGGAGGTCATGAACGGGAGGATGTTTTTCATTGCAATGCGAACGGTGGAAGTACCGAGGCACTTCGATGCAAGGTTATATTCGCGGTCGCGGATGATGACAACCTGCGTTCTGATGAAGTACGCGATACCTATCCAGCCTGTGATCGTCATTGCGAAAACCATGGACCAGAAGCTCGCGGTGAACAACATAACAAGAACGGAAATCAGCAAAATGTACGGAACATTGCCGACAATGTTGTAGATAACCATCATGACGGCATCGACTTTTTTGGAGAAGCCCCAAAGTGCGCCGACGGTGACGCCGATAGTCATGTTGATAAGTGCGCAGACAAATGCAAGGGAGAGGGAAATCTCCGCACCGTGCCAAATCGCATCGAAAGTGGACTGGCCGGCACCGCCGGTACCGAGAATGGTATGCAGGCTGAAGCCCCATTTGTCAATCGCCTTTGCGGGACTCAAATGCTTTGCGGTTGAGTCGAGCAGGTTTGCGTATGCATCATATCCGGAGAAAATCGGATAAATGTAGGAAAAGATAATGATGAACGCCAGAATGGCAAGAACAACGATGTTTATCTTTTTCTTGAAGAACACACGGAAAACCGAATGCCAATAGGAGTAACGCGGCGCGGTAATCTTTTCGGAGTCGATGTTGCTGTCGCAGCGGGAAAACAACTCTTCCTCTTTCATACCGAGATCGCTGACATTTACCAATTCAGAAGCCATTTCTATTACCTCGCTTTCTGTACGAAGGAGATTCTCGGGTCAACGAGCGTCATGAGGAGGTCGCCCAGAATGATGGCAACAACCGACAGCAGCGCGTAGAACAGAGTCAAACCGACAATAACATTGTTATCGTACATGTTGATAGCCGTGGTGAGCAGGTTACCTGCACCGGGAACAACGTAAACGCGTTCGGTGATGATCGCGCCGACAAGTGCGAACAGAACCGTGCCCGGGATACCGTGAATGATGGGGATTGCAGCATTCTTGAAGATATGCTTGCTGAAAATCTCACTCTCGGAAAGACCGCCTGAACGAGCGAACTTGACGTAGTCGGAGTTCATCTGGTCGATCATGTAGCGGCGCAGCCACTTCATCAGGTTACCGATGGCGGGAAGTGCGAGGGAGATAATGGGCAAAACATACATCAGCCATGTACCTTTATCAAGGTCGAAGGTTGTGGGCATACCGATGAGTCGGCCGAGAGCCTTAACCATGAAGATGTACGCAAGGGAGGGAACGGCGAGACTGAAAACGATATAAATCGTGCCGATCTTGTCGCCCAGCTTGTCTTTTTTGCGTGCCATGGAGATGCCTGCGGGAATACCGATGAGGTATGCAAGAAGACTGGACAGAATACCGAGGATGAACGAGAAGCCAACCTTGGAATAAGTCTTGTTGACAGTCTGAACGCTTGTGTAGTCATCGGTGAAACGCGCTGCGGTAACAGGGGAAGAATCCTTCGAACCTGCAACATAAGTCGCTGTGTGAAGATCGTCCGCACTTTCCTCAACGAAACCGGTGGGGAAAGTCATCGGTCTCTTAACGAATGAACCCTGGGATTTGGTCATCGTTGTGAACACATCGACGCCCTGGTTAACAGCAAAGGAAGTACCGAGGGAAATGGTCAGAAGGTTCTGATGAACATAAGGGAATTTGTTGTTGAAATAGAGCAGGTACTTGTGAGTTGTACCGTTGCCCATGATAGCCGGGGAGAAAACTTTCTTTTCGGAACCGACGGGGTTATAGACGGGATCATAGAAAGTGAATGTCAATCCGCGATCGGCATCGGCAACGCCGCTTGCCTTGTGGATATTATCAACTGTGAAAATGCTCCCGAAGTATTTAAGCACGCGAGAAATGAGGGGGATGTCACGATGCGCAAAAAGCTGAGGTGAACCGCCCTCGGCAAGACCGCGTCCGCTGGGTTTAAGAACGGCATCAAGTCGCACGACTTTATAGCCTTTGCCCTCATAGTATTCGGTGAATTTTTTGATGTAAGCTTGAGTTTCTTCAGAATCTTTTTCGGCAGTTCTGCCGAGTTTAACGGCGGTCTTTGCGGTTTCTTCATCGACCTCGCCGTTTCTTACCAAGCTGTTTACATAGTCAGCATAGGTAACATAATCAAGATAGCCGTATTCTCTCCATTTGCGGTACTTATAGGCTTCTCGAGCATTATTTGTCTGATGACTGTACACGGAGTCCTTTGCAAAAATAAGGTTACGATCAAGCAAAGAGAAAATCATGATCATAACGATTATCGTTGCAGCACATGCCGAAAGCACACCGGTCAGCAATCGCTTTAATAGATATTTCGTCATATTCAGCCCCTGCTCCTTATAAAGATTACAACGGGGGAAGATACGAGGTCTTCCCCCATTGTCCGTTAGTGTTCTATAAAGCTAAGTTATTGTGCGAATGCGGTATTAGAAGAGACCGAGGCACCTAGCCATGTAACCTGCGCCGTCACCGAGCATGGTGTCGAGGTAGGTTGCGGGATCACCGTAGTCAGGACCCCAACCGGATACGTCGTACAGGGTGTAGTTAGCATCCTTGCCGGATTCGGTGTAGTAACCTGCATAGTACCACTCCTGAGCATCTGCACAGGGAACGAGGTTGACAACAACGCAGCCCTGGAGAGCTTCTTCAACAGACTGCTTGAGGGTCTGAGCGCGGTTGGTGTAGATGTCGGCGCCGGAATAGTAGGGCAGGTCCATAACGATGGGGTTATCCTTGGAGATCTCAACGCCGAATTCTTTGAGCTCGGTGATTGCCTGCTGAAGCTCTTCGTAAGCGTTAGCAGGATTGTGCCAACCTGCGAAACCGTCGCTGGTCTGGTTCTCTGCATCCCATACCTTGATCTTAACGCCGTCAGCGTCGATCTGAGCCTGCATGATCTCACCGTAGTAGGTGCCCTTTGCAAAGGTCTTGGATTCGCCGTTGATTTCGACAGTTACATCTTCTTCAAGAGCGACGAAGTTACCGGGGGTATAGGAGTTACGTACGGAGTTGAGCTTGAGCTCTTCGCCGACAACCTGTCCGTTGTAGGTAGCGATGTCAAGACCCATGCCGATTGCACGACGGAAGTGAACGTTGAGCATTGCAGCGTCGGTCCTCTTCTTCTGATCGTCGGTCATAGTGGAAACAGCCTTGGTCTCGTCGTTGAAGTTTGCATACGCATTACGGTTAAGGTTGAGGAACAGAACGAAGGAAGTAGCATCGGTATCGGAAACGGTGCAGTACTTTTCGAAGTTGCCGTCTGCCTTGCAGGCTTCGAGGGAAGCGGAAGAGAGACCGCAGCCGTCAAGAGTGCCTGCTTTAGTGTCTTCGTATGCCTTGGTGGGATCCTTACCGTCGTTGAACTTCCAGGTGAGGGTCTTGATGGTGATGTTGTCCTTGTTCCAGTAGGTGGGGTTCGCCTCGAAAACGATGGTGTTTTCTGCGGTGTAGTTGGTTACGGTGTAAGGACCGCAGTAAGCGATGTCGTTAACAGTCTGACCGTACTTCATGGTGCCTGCGTCAACAGCTGCCTTGTAGTCGTCCTTGCCGAATACGCCGCCCTTGGACTCAAAGTAGGTACGGCTCATGGGAGCGAATACGTTGTAGCCAAGCATGGTGATGAAGTAGCTGGTGGGCTGGCAGAGGGTGTAAACAACGGTGTTGTCGTCGGTTGCTTTAACGCCTACTTCTGCAAAATCGGTAACGTCGCCGGTGTTGTATTCGAGAGCGTTAACGATGATGTTTTCAACGAGGTATTCGAGACCGCCGCCTGCATCGAGCATATGCTGCATACCTGCAACAAAGTCGTCTGCCTTAACGTCTGCAACTTCACGGCCCTGTGCGTCAACCCACTTTGCACCCTGACGGATGTGGAAGGTGTAGGTTTTGCCGTCTTCGGAAACTTCCCAGGACTCTGCGAGAGCGGGCTTGATTTCGTTCTCGTTATCGTATTCTACGAGACCGTCGTAGGTGTTAACGATAGCTTCGGAGTCTGCGGAACGGGAGGTTGCGAGAGCGTCCCAGGTCTTGGGGTCGCTGGCGTAACCCATGTTGTAGGTGTCCTTAAGGGTGTAGCCCTTTTCCTTCAGGTAATCGGTTGCCTTCTGGGAGTAGGTGCCGGTTCCGCGAACCTCATTCCACATTGCCTTGAGGTGAGTCTGATCCTCTGCGGAGATGAGCTCGGTGGTTATGAGAACATTGTGGAAACGGTCGGAGTCATTGCCCCAGAGAACGGTGGAAGCGGAACGCTTTGCAACACGGCTCAGACCGTAGTTGCCGCCGTTGGTGGTGCCGGGGATGAGAACAGCAGCTTCAAGAAGCTTTGCCTCAGCCTGTGCCATAAGAGCATAACGCTTGGAAACGTTTTGCTCTTCTTTTGCAGCCTGGTAAAGGGTGTTGAATGCGCCGAGCTGTGCATCATAGATAGCAGCAGACATTGCATTGTAGTCGCCGGTGGGGAGCGGAGTGGTGGGAACCGTGGTTGCGGGAACCTCGGACTCTGCCGGCTTGTTGGTGTTGTTGGGTGCGGGTGTGGTCTTGTCATCGCCGTTGTTCTTGCAGCCTACAAAGCCGAGAACCATGACGAGTGCGAGAAGAGCACACAGTACTCTTTTTAGGTTTTTCATCGGATGTCGTCCTTCCTAAATTTTTTTATTTTCACGCACAAGGCGCAAAAACCGAATTAAATGATGCAGATACGTGCGCCGCAATTAAGAACCCCGTGATTCGGGGTAGTATATGCCCGTGCACTTTAGTCTGACGCATTTATTATATCATCTTAACCGCCTTATCGCAAGTGTTTTTCTAAAACTTTTTTTATTCCTGCTTTTTTCAAAAAAACCTTTATCGGCTTAATTTTTCAGGAATATATCTTTCTTTTTTGATATTATATGCACAACATTTTTTCGTCTTTTTTCAAAAAAAGTTCGTTTGCTGCACCTCCGAACGGTTTCGCGGCGGAGCGATTCCCGCCCGGTTTTCGTCAATACTGTAATTTTGTGTCATTAATACGGTATTGCACCGAACGGCGGTGTATGCTAAAGCGGAGCTGCCGTGCCGCTCATGCCGTCAATCAGAAAGAGCCCCATCCGTGCGGATCGGGCTCTTCGTTCTGCGCACCTCCGTCATGCGGAGTGCGCTCTGTATTTATGTTTATCTTTTGTTTTTATAATACATGCGCTGGAAGCACTTTACGATCTCAACAATTACGATTGTTGACAATGCAAGTGCGAACGCGATAACGAATTCATCAAAGCCGAAGTCCGTTGCAAGGCTGAACACTTCCGCTATCGGATCGATGAAAACAACCGCACTCGTGAGCAGCAGCGCAAGCGCAAACGAGCCCCAAAGCCACATGTTCTGTCCCTTTTTGGCAAATATGCTGCCGTGTTGGGTACGCATGTTGAAGCTGTGGAAAATCTCCGCAAGATTCATCGTTAAAAACGCCATGGTCATGCCGTGCGGACTTGCCGCGCTGCCGATAACGTTCCATGTGCCGAGGTCACGGAAATGCCCGATGCAGTATGCCGCAACGGTTATTGCAGCCAGCATAACGCCCTGATAGGCAACTTCAAACCCCATGCCGTTTGCGAATATGCCCTCTTTCGGATTGCGGGGAGGACGCCGCATAATGTCATCATCCTCACGTTCCATTGCAAGCGAAAGCGCAGGGAAGCAGTCCGTGATAAGGTTTATCCAAAGCAGATGCACGGGTTCAAGTATCGTGAAGCCCAAGAGCGTTGCCGTAAAGATGCTCAGCACCTCACTCGCATTGGAAGCAAGCAGGAACTGAATCGCCTTGCGGATGTTGTCGTAAATGCGCCTGCCCTCTTCAACGGCGGAAACGATGGTTGCAAAATTATCGTCCGCAAGCACCATATCGGCAACATTTTTTGTAACATCCGTGCCCGTGATGCCCATGCCCACGCCGATATCGGCTGTTTTGATGGAAGCTGCATCGTTCACGCCGTCGCCGGTCATTGCGGTAACTTTGCCTCTGCGCTGCCATGCCTTGACAATGCGCACCTTGTGTTCGGGCTGCACGCGGGCATACACCGAATACTTGTCAATATTATTGTAAAGCTCATCATCGGACATTTCGTTCAGCTCCGCGCCCGTCAGCGATTCGGAGGCATCGGAAATGATTCCGAGCTGTTTTGCAATTGCAACCGCCGTATCACGGTGGTCGCCGGTTATCATGATGGGACGGATCCCCGCCTCGCGGCATTCTTTGACGGCCGCTATCGCTTCCGGGCGAACCGGGTCTATCATGCCGGTAATTCCGATGTATGTAAGATTTTGTTCGAGATACTCCGGCGTTGTGATCGCGGGCTTTTCGTCCCATGTCCGCATTGCCGCAGCGAGTGCACGCAGTGCATCATCCGCCATGGATTTGTTCTCCGCAAGTATTTCGCGGCGCAGCGCATCCGTCATCGGCACGACTTTGCTGCCGTCGAAATAACCCGTGCAGCGTTTGAGCAATTCATCCGGCGCACCCTTTGTAAATTGGATTATTTCCCCGTTATGGTTGTGAACGGTGGTCATAAGCTTTCTCATGCTGTCGAACGGAGCTTCCGCAATGCGGGGGTATTCCGCCTTCAAAGCAGGTTTTTTCAACCCGAGTGCGGTTGCAAAATTCACAAGCGCACATTCTGTCGGTTCGCCGACCGCTTTCTCCGTTTCGTCGGGTTCCGCATCGGAACAGAGCGACATCGCCGTTGCAAGCAGCTTTTCGTCACGGCCCGCGGTGCGCACAACCGTCATTCGGTTCTGGGTCAGCGTGCCTGTTTTGTCGGAGCAGATAACCTGCGCACAGCCGAGAGTTTCAACGGCTGTAAGCTTCCTTATGACGGCATTGCGCCTGCTCATTTTCGTAACGCCGATCGAAAGCGAAATTGTAACAACGGTTGCAAGCCCTTCCGGAATTGCGGCAACCGCAAGGCTGACCGCAACCATGAATGTGTTCAGAACAAGTTCGGGCGTGATGCCGCTTTTTGCCGTCAAAAGGCTGAAGCCGAACATAAAGATGCATATGCCGATGACAATATACGTCAAAATTCGGCTGAGCTGGCCGAGTTTAATCTGTAGAGGCGTTTGTCCGCTCTCCGCTTTTGTGAGTGCGTCCGCGATCTTGCCCATTTCGGTATCCATGCCCGTTGCGGTGATAACGGCATAGCCCCTGCCGTACACGATGGTTGAACCCATATAGACCATGTTCACGCGATCTCCGAGCGGACATTCTTTGCCGGTCAGATCCTCAATGGTTTCAACCTGTTTGTTGACGGGAACGCTTTCTCCCGTCAATGCGGCTTCCTCCGCCTGCAGGCTTGCGCATTCGATAACTCTCGCATCCGCCGGCACCGCGTCGCCCGCCTCAAGCAGCACAACATCTCCGACAACAAGTTCTTCGCTCTTGACAAGGCGAACCATGCCCCCGCGCAGAACCCTGCTTGTTGCCGAGGACATCGCCTGCAATGCCTCGATCGCTTTTTCCGCTTTGCTCTCCTGATAAACACCGAGGACAGCGTTCAGCAAAACGACCGCAATAATTATTATCGTGTCCGAAAAACTTTCCTTTTCAACAACCGAAACAACGCCGGAAACAATTGCCGCCGCGATAAGAATTATTATCATCGGGTCCTTGAGCTGATTGAAAAAACGCGAAAGCAGGGATTCCTTCTTTGCTTCTTTCAGCTTGTTTCTGCCGTTCCGTTCAAGCCTTGCTGCCGCTTCCGCATCGGAAAGCCCCTGCCCGCACGAGTCGAGTGACTGCAAAACGCGCTCTTTGTCTTCGTAGTAGTACCTCATTATTTGTTTCAATTCCCTTTCCACACCGTTCGCCTGTTTTGTTATTCTGCCTTTTTTATACGGCGTTCAACCGTCCGCAAAGCGAAAAACCTTTGAGTTACGCAAATCCATAAAAAACAGACTCCCTGCCGCACACGAAAACAAACCTGTGGTCTTTCGGTGCTGCATGAGTCTTGCTTGTTATGTGACGCTAAACGAAATATTCATGTCAGCCGAAGCCTTTGAAATTCCCGTCATCGGGGTAACGCCCGCACCAAACGCGGCTGCACTTCCGTGCGCTGCGTCAGTGTTGTTGATGCGTGCCGCGGAACCTGCGTCCCGTGAAACTACTCCCTCATTCGCTGATTGCAGTATTCAGTTCTGATTGAATATTTTATCATGTCAATGCATTGCAGTCAAGCCGCATACATGAAATATACAGTCCGGCCGTCCTCTGATATTCTCGGGACAATCGGGTGGCATTATCACCGTCCGCATTCTCATGCTTTGTTCCGCATTCGAAATTCGGAGTTGTTTACCGTTTGCCGTTCCGTTCGGCATTTTGCGCCCTGTATGCGTTGATATCGGCATCCGAAAGCTCGTCCGCCATTCTGAAAAGATAAATATGCCAACCGGATTTTGCAAGGTAATAATACGGCTGCACGAACAGCACCCGCGCAATGCCGAAAGTCAGCAGCCCCAAAAGATGCCAGTACCAGAAGCTTAAATCGAACAAAAACAGATCCCATTTATAGCCTTTGGTCAAACGGGCGGAAAACTCCATTGCGTCCTTCGGCGTGAGCTCGGGATTTTCCACCAGCAGATACGGCGTGAGCCAATATTCGTAATGCTTTATGATTCCCGGAACGATGAAAAGCAGCGACCAGAGAAAAACGCGAATATTCACCATCATCATTCCGCTGAAGTTATGCCAATATCTCCGAAATCCGAACCTGATAAAATCGAGCGGTCTTATCTCTTCGGCCCAAAAAATTTGATACAGACTGTCCTGTGCACCCACTCTCATATTCTGTTGAACAAATATGCTTATCGGCAGCACTATGAGCATGTTTCGAAGAATTATCCGCAGCGAAAAGCACAGCAGAGGAATCGACAGCCCCGCAAACCCGCAGCGGCGTATCGTTGAAGAAATGATGCCGACCGCCCAATGGCTGCCCAGAAATTTGTGAACCATCCACGGGATCAGGTTCATCATGCAGGCAAAAGTCACGCTGAAAATATACTCCCTTCCCATCGCTTCTCTGGCCATCTTCTTCAATTCCCGCCGCACACCGGCGATTTTATCCCATTTCATTTGCGCGCTCCTTTCGTTTTTTTGCAGAGACAGCTTCCGAAACACCGTCGATATTTTACAACTGAATTCGGGAACGCTCCGGGCAATTCGCTTTCGGTAAAAAAGTTGAATTTACGGTGTTTTTTCGCCGAAACAGCCTTCAATCGGAGTCTTCTTGAATTCATTATACCTTATTCCGCAGCAGAATTCAAATACCGAATATAATAAACATTCCTCCCTCGGCGGTTCGCACTTAAAAATGTTTTCCCGGAAAGCACAGTTTCAAGACAGTTTTCCGGGAATAACAGTTTTTCGGCTTTTTTTACAAAATCAGCATCATTCGGAGCATTTCGAATTGTGCAGGCATCCTCATCCGAAAATGCAGTTCAGCACCGCAAGCAGCCCGATTCCCGCCGCCGTCGGTATGACAGCCGCCGCCACAGTCCAGCCGATACTCCCCGTTTCCTTCTTTATCGTCAGCAGTGTTGTGCTGCACGGCGAGTGCATCAAAGTGAACAGCACGGCGGAAACAGCCGTCATCGCCGTCCACCCGTTGCCCGAAAGCACTTCCGAAAGGGCGGCATATGAGCTTATTTCCGTAAGGCAGCTCCCTGAGGTGTATGCCATCAGCATTATCGGAATCACAAGCTCGTTTGCGGGCAGCCCCAAAATGAATGCCGCAAGTATCACCCCGTCCAGCCCGATAAGCCTTGCCGCGGGATCAAGCCATGAGCAAAACCACGAAAGCAGCGTTTCCCCGCCCGCGCTGATATTTGCAAGCGCATACACCGCAAGTCCCCACGGAGCCGCAACGGCTGCCGCGCGCCCGAGAACATGCAGTGTTCTGTCCAGCACGCTCCGCACAATGACCTGCCCTATTCGCGGCACGCGGTAAGGCGGCAGTTCAAGCGTAAATGCGGAGCTTTCGCCGCGAAGCAGGGTTTTTGAAAGGATGAACGACACCGCAAGCGTTGCCGCAGCCGAAAAAACAACAACAAGCGCAAGCACACCCGCCGCCGTGAGCGAACCTGCTGCGGATCCGCCGCTGTTGCCTGCAAGAAAAAGCGAAATCAACGCGATAAGCATCGGAAACCGTCCGTTGCAGGGCACAAACGAATTCGTCAGGATCGCAATCAACCTTTCCCTTTTTCCCGAAATGATTCTGCACCCGACAACACCCGCCGCATTGCAGCCGAAGCCCATGCACATTGTCAAAGCCTGTTTGCCGCAGGCATTGCAGCGCGCAAACCCCTTATCAAGGTTAAACGCAATCCGCGGAAGCACTCCGAGGTCCTCCAACAGCGTGAAAAGCGGGAAAAAAATCGCCATCGGCGGCAGCATGACCGCCACGACCCATGCCGTTGTGCGATACATGCCCGAAAGCAGCGCGTCAGTTATCATATTCGGCATTCGAATTGCGTCGAACAGCTTCCGCAGCAGAGCTTCAAGCGCAAACAGCCCGCGCGACAACAGTTCGGAAGGGTAGTTTGCCCCGCGTATCGTAAGATAAAACACGCCGAAAAGCATCAGCAGCATCAACGGCAATGCGGTAAATTTTCCCGTCAGTATTTTATCTATGCGCCGTGTCATCCGCCGTACATCGCCGACCTCGCCGCATTCGCCGCAGCGTTTGCAGGCTTTGCAGCCGCATTTCATGCAGCCCGCGCATTTTTTTCGACCCAGGCACTCTCTCCCGCGGCTTTCCGGCGGCACAACCGTCACAACTCCGCAGCAAAGTTCACGACAGGCATCAAGAATGCTCTTTGAAACCGCATCCTCAAGCGATACCTCAGCCTCCGGCGGCGGGTTTTCCTGTTCACCGTCTTCGTTTTTGTCGGATTTATTCGAACAGCCGAATGGCATTCTCCCGCTGTTTTGCAGGTACTCCGTTACGCTTTTCGGGTATTGAATGCGGTAAACATTTTCGGGCGGGTTTGCCATCACGCGTTTCACGGCCTCAAGCAATTCGCAAAGCCCCTCTCCGCTCCGCGCCGAGCAGAGCACGACCGGGACGCCAAGCCGCATTTCAAGCCGCTCCGCGTCAATATGTATTCCGCATTTTCGTGCTTCATCAATAAGGTTTATGCATATGACGACCTTCTCCGTGATTTCGATAATCTGAAGCGCAAGCGCAAGGCTTCGCTCAAGGCAGGTTGCGTCAAGAACAACCGCCGCCGCATTCGGTTTCCGCTCTTTAAGAAAATCCCGTGCAACCGCTTCCTCCCGCGAACGCGGGCTCAGCGAGTAGCAGCCGGGAAGATCCACAAGCTGCCACGGCTCCTTTTTGCATTTGCCGCTGCAAAGTTCTATTGTTTTGCCCGCCCAATTCCCCGTGTGCTGTTTCAATCCCGTAAGCGCATTGAACACGGTGCTTTTGCCGACGTTCGGATTGCCCGCAAGCGCAATGACGGGAAGATTCGTTGCTTCAAACCCGCCTTGCGATGCACTGCGCCCGACAGATGAATTCGTAAGTCCCATTTCATCACCCCTCTTTATTTTCCGCGCCGCTGTTGCAGCGGGCAGCGAAACACATATTGCAGGCTCCGTCCTCCGCACGAACCTTAATTTCCGCCGCATCCTTTCCCCGCAAAGCCGTCACGGTTCCGCGCACAAGGTATGCGCGCGGATCTCCGGGAGGGCTTTTAAGCACGCATTCAACATGCTCCCCTGCCGAAAAGCCCAGATCCATCAGCCTCCTGCGCATGCCGCCGCCTGTGTTCAGTTCAAGGATGACCCCCGCCTGCCCCGGTTCAAGTTTATCCAATGTCATTACAAACTCAGCAGCCGGCTCATTGTCTCCGTTATACTCTTTACCTCCGCTTTTCTTCCATTCCTTTCCATGCATCGGACCCAATACCCCCGTATGTTCGTTTGCTGTCATACTATGCGCACACTCTTTCCGCCGTGAAAGGAATTTTTCGATGCCGTTGTGAGCACGGACTCCTACAATTATTTCGGCCGCGACGAGACTTATCTTGACAAAAAGCTTCTTCCGCTTGTCAAGTGCGGCGGATATGTTTACATTGCAATTCCCGGCATGGTTCGGGATTGCCACGACAGCCTTCCTTCCGAGCTGCTTCTCTCGTGGACACCGGAACAGCTTGACTATATGCACGATGTATCGTATTGGACGGATATGGTTTCAAAATGCCGCGGCGCAAAAGTGCTGACCGTTAAACAAATGCAGAGCAACGAAGAAGTTGGGGCGGACTGGCTTGCACAGGATAACGAGTATGCTGTCGGTGACAGGCGTTCAATGGATGCCGGTGCGGGAAAATATCTCAATTTCATCAAAATAGTTTTGCAAAAAAAATGATTTCGCTTTTTGGGGAATTGTGCAAATAACTCTTTCGGGCATAAGCATAACGATTCAATTCGCTTATGCAGATTACGCATATTACTTCCGCGAAAAAAACACGGGCACACCGTTCGGTGCCCCCGTGTTCGTAATTATGCCGTTATTTTGATGTTATCGTAATGCTGTGCCGCATCCGTTTCTGCGGCGAATTCATTCTGCAAATTTACCGAGCGTTTTCTTTGTGGTTAAGGAATGCACCGTAAATGTACAGTACGGGAACGATCAGCCCGATCACAAAGCTCAGCACGTTAAATTTGCCGCCGCCAATCACTTCAAGCACGTTGCTGATAACGGCAAGAGCGATAACGATGATACCCCATGTGATGCATTTCTTTGCATTTTCGGGCTTGTTGCAATGCTTAACACCGTTGATGCCTGCAATAAGCTGAATGATGCCGCCGACAAGCGTAGTTGCAAGACCCAGATAGAATGCAAAACCAAGTGTTGAAGCGCCGGCGAATTTTGCAATCAGTGCGCCGACGCCGCCGATGATAACCCCGAAAAGAATCGAAAGCGCCGCTCCGATTATCATAAGAATGCCAGTAACCTTTAAAAACTTTTGACCTTTCATTTTTCTTCCTCCGAAATATTCTTTATTTACTGTTTTTACTTACCGTCCGCCGAGATCCGGCGGAAAAAAATCATACGCTGTGAGCTTGCTGCCGTCAGCGGAGAACGTGTACACATTGGGTTCGTCCCGCAGTTCGGGCATGATCGTTGCCGAATATTGTCAACGACTGCTCACCGTTCTGAGCCGCAGGCTCATTCTGCATTTTTCATTTGCCCTTGCCGTCAAACTCTCATGTCACTTAGATGTCGGCACCGAGATCGTCCTTCCGTTACCGGCAGGAACGTCCTTCAATGTGCCGCGAACCGCAAAGGAGCCGGTGCAGCAAGGGCATGATCTGGTGCAGGGATTCTTCCGCTTCTTTTCATTCCCGTTCTCTCTTTCTTCTTTGATTTATGAATTTGTCCCTTTCGGGCAAAAACCGGTGTTTGCGCCTGCCGAAAAGTCGTAATGCGCCGTACCTCGGCAATGCTGAAAAAACTTTAAATGATTACACCCTTTCAAGAAGCAGCATATCCATGCAGTACATCAGGCTGCCGTCGGGCTGAACCTTGATTTCAAAATAGGGGTCGATCTCACTGCCCATTATTTCGCCCTCAATATCCTCAAGATAGTAGAATTTCCCGTCGACTTCCTTCCACGGTTTGGATTCCGCAACAAAGTATCCGTCGCGAACCCTTTCGCCGTGCTTTGCTGCGTCTTCAAGTTCTTCCGCCGAAAAGCTTAAGAGCATATCCAGGCTTCCTTCCGGAGTGAACTCGAAGATTGCATTCGCCATCGGCGCAAACTCTTCAAATATTTCTCCTTCGGGCATATTGTCCGGGGTGCACTGAATAACGCCGTCAAGTGTCGGAATATTGAGTTGTTTAACCTTCCATTTGCCGATAATGTCCATTTTATTCTCCTTTTCGAATAAGAATACCTTGCCGGATCGAAAAACAGCATTTTTCGGGTTTTATGCCCACGGATCGGCTTCCTTCGGAGTCCTTACGCCTGTAAGCAGATATTGTTCCCAAAGGAACCATTTGCCGTCGCTGCCCCTCTGGCGCAGTTTAATGGGTCGGGGTGAATCGGCACCGCCGCAGGGAATGAACAGTTTCATATACCCCTGTTCCTCAGCCGAAACATGATTGCTTTCGATTGTGACTTTGTAAGGTTGTGCCGGAGTGTAGTTGTTGTCCGGAGTTGAGCCTGCAAAATAGGTGAACGGGAGATAAGTCTTTCCGTCGCGGAACCTGTCATTAAGAAAAGAAATATCCTGACCGTTGAGCGGGCGCGGGCCGCGCAGCCAATTCAGCATTTCCGTTCCTGTGGACCTGTCCGCTGCATATGCGCAGAGCGCAAGCACTGTCAGGGCAGCCGTTGCGAACGGCGTGTCCAGCTTTGCCTCGGGCAGAGCCTGCATTTCGGCAAGGCTTTCGGGAAGAGCGGAGAAAGTGAATGTTTCCCTCTTCGTTCCGATTGTATTGCCTACGGAACGCGCCGCATCCTTCGCCGTCTTTTCCGCTACGTTTTTAAGTCTGTCAAAAATACTCATTTTTATCTGTTTCCTTTCAATAGAATTTCTTTTTCTCATGCAGTGCCGCCGCATCTCGCCGCATCCCTGTCCGATCCACCTGCCGTGCCGGTTAACCGGGCTGAAGCAGGGATGCGCCGAAATGCTTATGGAGGTCGGAACTGTTGAATCAGTTTAAACTTAACAATCTGCGTGCGTTTTATTTAAAAGCTTCCGCCGCCCCCGCCGTGGGTGGAACCCGAGGAGGATGTGTGCGTGCTGCTTCCGCCGTCCGAATCGCCGTTGTTTTTCGGCTTTGGAGAAACTGCAACCGTGCGGTAAAGGAACAAATCGCGGCTTACCGTGATATTCATGCTGCCCGGGCGAACATAGCTGTTTGCCTCCGCTTTGTATCGAACGGTCTTAAGTTTCGATTTCATAACACTGACGGCAATAAGTGCGATAACAAGACCTATGCCGAGTGAAATAGGGATATATTTGAACGAAAGGGGTTTTATCGGAAGGTTGGAAGTATCGTACGGTCTGTCTTTTTTTGCCTGATCGGTGAACCTGTCGCAGAGATCCGCAAACCCGAAAAATGTGCCTGCGTAATCTGCCGATTTCATCTTCTCTTTGAGCTCCTCACCGATGTATTGGATTCCCGCATCGGTAAACACGGTGATTCCGTATCCCCTTGTTGAAATATGCCACTTCCTGTCGCCCGTGCTGATAAGCAGCAGCACGCCGCTGCGATCCTCGCCGCGACCGAATCCGCAGTAGTCGAAAATGTCATCCGCACAAGCCTCCGCAGTTGAGCCGTTAAGGCTTTTCACCGTGCAGACAACATAGTCCATTCCGTACTTGCTGCTGAGCTCACCCAGTTTTTTCATAAGTTCGGCGCGCTGTTCCGGTTCGATCATACCGGCACCGTCCAGAACGCATGTGAACTCATCCATTGATCTTATCTCTTCCGGAAGCCTTTCGAGCCCCTCAAGCCCCTCATCAACAGGAGTATCGTTGGGATAAATTTCAAAAACATAGCTTTCGGCAAGGTCGATATATGCCTTGATGCCGCCAAAATAGGTTTCGGGTCCGTTATATGCATCGCGCAGCGCATCTTCCTGTTCTTTCGTCAGCATGTTCTGCATATTGCCGCCGCACAGTATGTACCACGACGAATCCGGACCGATCGCAAAAAAGATTCTGCTCTCACCGTTTCCCATATTGGGATAGTTTGCCATGTAATCAACAATGCTGTCGCCCGCCGCTGCTTCATTCTCCGCCAGCAGGAACAAAATATCCGTTCCGCAGGTTTCCGATGCATGTTCCGCATATTCGTTGAGCTCCGCAAGCTTTTCCGCGGGTATTGAATCCGTCTCATCCGCAACATATACTCTGCCGCCGTACGCGCTCACGGGCACAAATGCCGTCAGGGCGATAATTGCGGCAATAAGAATCGCAATGATGCTTTTGGGGGAAAGAGTGTTCTTTTTCATTTTCGCATTCCTCCTTACAGGATTCTGAGAAGCCGCAGCAGCCAGCATATGCCGTAAATAACGGCTCCGCAGCCGACGGTCAATCCGAGCGTCCACTTCGCTGCGGCGGATTTATCCACCGGCAGATCTCCGATGAATTTGCCCGTCTGCCCGTTCATCGCAAAGGTGTATTTTTTTCCGTTCCATGTTGTGTTCAAAAGCCAAACGGGATAAAGCGCGTATTTTGCCTTGCCGTTATGCAGCCGAACACTGCTTGCTTCCGTCCGCTTCGTTGACAAGGCTGGCGCATAGGCATTGCCGGCAGACGCGAAGAAGTCCTGCGAAGCATG